>Ga0070746_10000001_pt1 | contig 161860 bp, 247 predicted proteins | sample VirMetDEL_Mar_21_FD_77016 | JGI IMG/M metagenome (GOLD analysis project Ga0070746, IMG submission 77016) | Aqueous microbial communities from the Delaware River and Bay under freshwater to marine salinity gradient to study organic matter... | ecosystem: Environmental > Aquatic > Marine >...
CAAACGTACCAGCAGTTGTAGTGTTCGTCTGAGCACCACGGGTAGCTGTGTGATAGATTGTACGGATAACTTCACGGTTGATTTCTGCAAGGATTTCTGTTGACAGAATGTTTGCAAGCTCAGTTTCAGCATCAAGACCATGAATAGCCTTAAGGTCCTGTGCAAGTTCCATTGTGTACTCAGCTTTGAGTGCACGGCTCTTTGCAGTAACCGATACTTTATCGATTGCAAATGCCATTTCAGCAAAATGGTTACCAGCACTATCACCAAGAGCTTCAGCCTGTGCTGTTGACATCCCTGTACCTACACCAAATGCAGTGTTGGTTGTGATTGCATCACCCGATACTGGGTTGGTATTAGCAACATCAGCAGGGTTAAGGCCCACACCGGTAAGTCCACCACCAGAGTTCTGTGCAGCAAACAGTGAGTTTGCTTCGTTGAACAGGGCTTCTGTACCAGTCTGTGATACATACTTGCTTCTCATTGCAAAGATCAGACCAACTGGTCCAGTCATTGGCTGCACACCGGCAACGTCATATGCAATAAGATTAGGCATTGCACGACGAACAAGTGAAATCAGGATAGGGTCATATGAATTGATATTACCATCACCGTAGTTGTTTGTTGGTGCAGATTCCTTCAGCATGGCTGTTTCCTGATTCTCAAGAATCATTGCAGTAACAGCCCGTCTGTAGGGGTCTTTAATAGGGTTAACAGACTCATGCTCTAGAATCGGTGCCCATTTGTTTTGTAGCTCTTCAGTAAGATACATTGGTTTGTCTCCCTTGTTTTTGTTCTTATCGACGGTTGTATCTGTTATTGTTATAATTATTTAGAGATTTCAGAATCTTTACTCAGCACGGGTCTTTTTCAACATGCTGGAGTATGCTGCCATACGTCCTGACATATCTTCAACCTTACCAAGCTCTGGATTTTGAATTACTTCTTCATCAAGCTGACGTGCAGATGATCCACCAGTCTTCTTGCTGAAATAGCTTTCCTTGACGTTCTCAAGCTTCTTTGTAAAGCTTTCGTAGTCTTTGAAATCAATCTCTTCGGCAAGTGTACGAAGTTTTTCTGTCTGAGTTTCTGTAAGACCTTCTGCAACCGTATAGAATGCTTCAGCTTTTACATGTTCCTTGATCACAGAGTTCATTTCAACATTGACTTCAATCTGCTCATCAAGTTCTTCCTTGAGTTCGGCAATCTTTTCAGACAATTCTTCAACAACATCAACCTTGTCATCTGGGATGTCGATATAGTGTTCAGTGAACAGGTTCTTCAGACCGTTAATGAAGTCTTCCGAAATCTCGTTACGTACACCAGATTCGATTGCAACTTCATTTTCTGCAACCCAACTCTCAGCAACATATTCCAGATAGTCTGAAACATCTGATTCAAGTGATTCCTGAATGCTCACAACAGTGTCATCAAGGGCTTCTTCAAAAGCTTCCTTAAGATCATTTTCGTATCTCTTGACGTTTGCACGAACTGCTGCTTCAAATACTGTTGAAACTCTTTCCATGAAATCATCTGAGAAGTCACCTTCACCAAACATGGCTGCAATGTCTTCAGAGAGATCAAGCTCAATATCATCGATAGATGGAACGTCGATTTCCCAGTTTTCTTCTAGGTCTTCATCATCGTCTTCGTCATATGCTTCGTTAAGCTCTGGATCATCATCGATTGGATTTCCATCCTCATCAAGGATGTCTTCATCTAGCTCTTCTTCTTCCTGCATATCACCCTTCAGGCTCTGGGACTTCTTACGGCCTTCACCCTTTACTTTGGTTGTGGAAGACTTTGAAGAGTCTTTTTTAACACCAACGGAAGCATCTGGACCTTCTGACTCATCAGGTTCCACTACTGCTTTACCAAGGTCTTGAACCTCACCCGGTAGTCTTTCAGCCTTGTCGGCCTGTCCTTTTTTCTTCTTCACATTGCCGTGAAGAACGTCTGCTGCTGCTTCTTTAAGAGTCGGCATTGGTTTATCTCCTATTGTTCTCTTTTTATTTAGGAATTTTGTATTTTAGACAGGAAATTCTCAAAGATTTTTACTGCCCGATCTTCGAAATCTGCCATTTTTGCCTCTCTGAGGTTTTTCTTGGCAGAGTCGTAGTCGAATTCTGTCCACCCTTTCGGAGACATAACCCAATCTTTTCCTTCCATAATGCCTTGCACAAAGGCTTCTGGGGCAGATGGGTCTGCTACGATATCGGCTGCTGTGGATAGGTAGAAATCATCCTGAACGAGCTTACACCCGTTGGATTCCTTAAGTGTGCCAACACCACGTGAAGAAACACCCATTTTACAACCCTCATCAATAAGGGTCTTGACAATCTTGCCGTTTGGTGTATCAAGGATTTTAGCCTCACCAATGAAGTTGTTTCCATCTTCAGTAAGCTTGGTCATCACATGTGACACGAGTGGAAGGTTGATTGTCGGGGAGTCTGGATGACCCAGTTCACCGAATGCACGGTTTTCGGTCACATAGTTGTTGTTGTATCGGGCCACTTCTCTCTGGAGTAGTGACTTTGGATAGATACGACCATTACGGTTCTTCTGCTCAGACTGCATAAAGATACCACGGATGAAGTAGTTTTTCTTACCACCCACGGATTCGACGATGAAGTCCATGTTGGACACGTCGATTTCTTCTTTGATTAACTTAGCCATCTAAATCCCCATGCTTCTTCTTTTACGAAGGGCCTTCTTTGTGTTTACTCTGGTTTGCACTCTCTTGGCTTTTCTCTTACGAGCACCCTTTCTCTGGGAGAGCCGTCTCTTCCGTCTTTCGGTCGGAGACATCTTGGTGACCTTGCCACCTCTCATGGTGAAGCCATCCATGGCAGCTTCTTTGTGCCGTCTCAGAATTTTACCATTCCGGACCTTGGCACGAACAATCTTGAACCGGCCTTCTTCAATAACCCAGTCAGACACAGATATCATTTTACGAACTTCAACAAGTTTCTGTTGAGCCATCTCAAACAGAAGATCATCGATTTCCTGTTTAGCCTCTACCAGATTGTTAGACGTTATGTGTTTGACAATGTTCATGTTCTTATTTATGCTTTCAAGTTCTTCTACAAACCGATTCTTATACTTAGGTTATTTCCATAATTTCCTGATATACTTGCACCACCACCACCACCACTTGTGGAAAATGCAGCAGTTGGAACATCATAGGTTGCACCAGTGTATCTGGCCACACCCTTAGTAATTCTAAACTCATCAACATACATTGGTAGGTCATCAGCAATATTACCAAGACCGGAACGGGAGCCACCAATTGACGGTGGGGTAACACCACCATCATCAATGAATCTGTATAGTGCAGCATCAGCCGGTATAAGACCCGTGGAAACCACATTGAATCCGTCTATACCAATTATGATATTACCACCATTTCTAGTCAGGTGGATGTGACTGAATGTGTCGTTGAAATGTCCAGCAGGACCTGTTGCTGCTCCATCTGTATCAAGATCAAATACCATTGTATTTGCAGCAGATGTAGTGTCCCCTATTTTCACTGAACCTATAAATGTATTCTCAATGGTGTTATATGCTAAAGACCATGGAATATCATCCGGAGTTGGTGAATCATTACCATATGCAAATACCATATGTTGAATACCGGCTTCTGCTGGTATGTTGAACCAACCTTCAACAGTCCAATCACTGGAACCAAACTCATAATCTTCACCGGCACCTGTATTTTTTGGACCTGTTGAAACATATGCATTATTGGGAATGTATACAGATGTGCTACCAAATTTGCTTCTTACGTCAGTAATAACACACCCTACACCAGAATGTTCTGGTGGACTGGCATTATTTGCAGAATTAACACTGATGTTGCTGTTATTTGCACCCTCAAAATTTAAAAGGGTTACAACATTATTCCAAAAAGGATCAGCCATTAGTATAAACCAATAAGACCGGTTGCTGTTGTATTAGCTGCATGAACACGATCAGCACGAACTGGAAGAATACCAACAGGAACATTTGTAAACAAAATATTTACATTTGACTGTCCAAAATATCCAGAAAACTGAATACCAATATCTCCAGCAACACCAACGTATATACCACGGGTTGTTTGTTCCAGATTAACTGTATCATTTGCCGTGATGACAAATCCAGATGCTGCTGGTGAATCTATGAGAACTTCATCTCTTGAAAATCTATCAGCCATTGGTCTTAGTCTTTCTCTTTACGTCTGAATGCAATCAACCCAAGCTTACGTCCAGCTTTTTGGACTTTATCCTTTGGTATGAATTTACCGGCCATTTTTTTGTCTTTTGGAGTTTTCACACCGGGTCGATCAGCTTGTTTCTGATTTTCATGTTCAGTTTTATCTTTTTCTAGCCTGTCCCTGACTTTTCTCAAAGCATACCCGGTAGCTGCACGGCCAATGGCCTTACCACCCTTTGATCCGGCAAGCTTGGTGATTGACTGTGCAACACCCTCATCAATGGTTTCGTCTTCTTCCCTGAGAATTGGATCAGGGTTGATAACACCAAGCATCTTGAGTTTCTTTCGAGCCTGACCTATGTTAAGCTCACCATCAAAATACTTTGATATGACATTATCGATTTCAGAACTACGACCCTGTTTTGTTGACTTGGCCTCTGAGGTCATGCCAAACACTGTGTGTGGTACGGTAATGAACCGGTCAATAGCCTTGATGTAATACAACCCGACTATCTGCCCATCAGGAAACATTCTCAGGGCTTTTCTCTTGGCCACAAGAATAATAGGCAGATCAGCACCGGATGCTTCACCCAGTAGCTTGATTTCCTGTGCAGGAGCCTGCTCTCTTATGTCCTTGAGTTTTTTCATTTTTTATGATCTTTTGATGCTCTTCTAATTCCAGTAACTCTGTTGTTAATTTTTTTATTAAATTTAGCATTATACTCTCTAGTTTGTTTATCTGGAGTATTTCCCTGTTTCATTCCATCATTAATTCTTCTTTTGATATCTTTATCAGCTTTATCTCTATAAGACTTCAAAGTTTCGTCACCCAGTTCATCGATCTGCTCATCTTCTTTTACATAATTTCTTACAGGCTTTCCATCTTTACCTCTTTCCATCTTGATACGATGAGTACCAGACTTCAAATCTGTTCTTCCAGTATCTTTCCAATGGTTAGATGTCTGCTTTCCCAAAAATTCACCTTTTTTTTCAGCATTTTTGAAAGATTTAACAGTTGCTTTATTAGTTAAAGATTTTCCACTATCTGGAGAATGATCTTTATATACAGAATGTTCATCGATCTGCTCATCTTCATTAACTTTCTTACTAGCTCTACGATCACGAGCCTTCATGTTTCTGATTTTTCTCTTTGAGTTTGAATCAGTACCTTTAACATGGGCAACATCACTGCCTTCACGTTTTGCCATTTTCTCATAATCGTGCTGAGTAAAACCTTCTTCTACATCATCTTCATCTTCATCATCATCTTCATCTTCATCATCGTCATCAGACTCTTTAGCTTCGGTAAGCCAGTCCTTTGCAACGACAAATTTCACTTCATCAAGCTTTCTAAGTGCAATAGTACCCAGTTCCTGCTCAAAGCCTTCCTTGGCTTCAGACAGGTTCTTTTCCAGAAAATTGTTAAGTGCTTCTTTTACAGACATGATTGTGTTCTCCTATGATGAATTATTTAGGCTTTTCATCTTTTTCAGGTTGTTTTTTAGGTGGTGGTGAATCCTGTGGTGCTTCTTCACCTTCCGGTGGTAGTTCCCCTTCAGGTTCCATTGGTGGTGGGGGTGGTTGTCCACCACCCGTTGAAGGCACGACCGGATTACCAAAGCCATCATCAGCAGGCAGTTTGCCTTCCTTGGCTTCTTTTTCGATCTGTTTATCCATCTCTTTGATTTCATCATCATCCAACATGAGAATCTTCTTCTGGATGTGTTCCTTTGAGAAGTATCGGCCCACGTATTGATCAGCATCGGCCAAGAGACCAAGACGGTTTCTGAATAACTCAGCTTCCTTGATTTCTTCAATGTTGTTGTCTTTGATCCAGTCATACCAGATGTAGTTTTTGAATTCTTCCCACTCTTCTTCGGTACAGATTCCCTTTGTGACACACTGGACTCTCAACAGTTCATCAAACAGGGTTGAGAATTTGTTTCTCATTCTGGAGATGAATTTATGGAAGTGGAGTTCATCACGGGTTATCTCAGTCACAACACCAAAGTTGAAACCCTGCTGTTCCGGATCAAGACGGGAGATAGGCACGTTAAGAGCTTCATACAGCCTCTTTTTGAAGTATCGTACATCTTCCACCTCACCAAGGTTTTGTCCACCCTGTAGGGTGTCAATTTCGGCATTCTTACCGTCCTTACGGGGAACCCAATAGTCTTCCTGCATGGCCATGATATTTCGGTCATCACGGATCGTGCCGGTATCAGAATCATACACAACTTTGTTACGATATAGCTGCATCTGCTTCTTGATGTATTCTTCACCCTTGATTGTTGTCATGTTCGACACATCCACATAATGGATACGTCTTTCAGGTGCACGGACCAGACGATAGATAACAACGGAGTCTTCAAGCCTTCTCAAATCGTTCAGGGACTTGAGTGCTTTCTGGATATATGAAATGACCATACCGGAACGTGGATCAACAAGACCTGACGTTACAACGGATATGGAATCAACGGCAATCTTGGCACCCAAGTTTGTCTGGGAACCAAGCAATCCTCTTTCATTGTATAGAAAATATTCCCGGACTGTCTTGATGATATCAATGCCAGATTTGGGGTCCTTCTCACGGTTGATTTCCCTGATTTTCCGGATACGTCTTGGATCGACATATCTCAGTTCAAGAATACCGTTCTTAGGGTTCTTCTCATCGATAATGACGTGATAGTAGAAACGTCCATCAACATACCATCGTCTAAAGATGTCATGTCCGATCTGGCCAAAGTTCATCATCCGGAGAATTTCTTCAAATTCCTCTATGATCTTCTTCTTGATTTTGTCGGGTTGTTTCAGTTCGTCACATACGACCTTCACAGAATGGCCATTATCTTCTGTTACAATGGCTTCATTTATGATATGATCAATAGCTCGTTCTAGTTCAGGCTGTGTTGAGGCTTCACGATATCGGGTGATCTGCTCAATTTCACTCTTGGTTGTACCTTCCAAATCAATGAAGGTGCCCATAGACGTGCCGGTAAGATTAGATTGAACAACAACTGCACCATCTTCCTCAGTCGGTGGTACAAAGCTTCTGTTCTTCTCTTCTCTATCAGCAGTCTTTTTCTTGATTTCAAAACCAAATAATTCTTCGGTTATATACTCTCTGATTCCCATTTCAATACCCTATATTAGTGTGGCCGGAAGGTTACTCCCGACCACCACTCAATTCAATTAACGGATTAGAACGTTACGTTCTGGTGGAGATTCACCAGTACCGTCTGCATCAGCCACATTGACTTCCCACCACTGGTAGGCAAAGGTGATTGAAAATTCTTCAAGAACGTCCTGAAGACCCCAATCCAAAGAAATAGGCTCAAGATCAGTTGGGAACATACCAACCAGCTTGTACGACTTCAATGCATTGACTTCAGCAGTCTTAGAAAGCTGAATAACATGAGCATCAACAGAGTAGTCTGCTGAGTTCATCATATCACCGGCTCTGGAGTTTCCTTCATGTGAATTTAGAAGGTTCATCCAAACTTCAAAAGCATTCCTGATTTTGAAATCTTCATCGTTAACAACAGTGACAGTCCACACATCAAATACACGATCACCGGGGAGCTTGATTTCACGACCCTGATAGAACGTAGAAACTGGGTTGATTGTTGAACCCGGTATCTGTGCTGCACGGCATGTGAATTCAAACTTCCGTTGAACGTCAAGACCATCGGCCCCACCAGCCCTTGAACTGAGGTTCAAGTTAGCTGGAAAGTTCATCTTTACTTTAAATCTGTTAGGTCTGGCACCATCATATTGAAGTGCTGATCTAAACTCTTGTGGTTTGAATGACATTTATGTTTCTCCTAAAGTGCTCTTTTGTTTATTTAGTTGTCATCTTAGAACTTACCGACAACTTCCTCAAAGGATACACCGGTTCTAACAGCAATGAAGTTCAGCTTGATGAAGTTGATTGAACGTGCTGGCTTAATATAGATGTCACCAATAAACTCGTTACGATCAATGATCTCCGGAGTGTTGTTGGTTTCATCACAGACTACACGGTAATCGAAGATACCTCTACGACCCTGAACGTCTCTCAAGTATGGGTCCACAAGGGACACAAACTGTGCACGTGTGAAGGCATCGTTGAATTCAAACAGTGAATACTTGGAAGCCTTACTGATTGCCTTTTCAAGGACAATGAACAGTCTACGTACATTGATACGGTCAAATGCTGATGGCTTGGCAAGCATTGTCTTATCACCGTAAAGGATTGTGCCTTCACCGGGGAATGTAACAATTGGGTTGATACCCTTCTTGTATAGCTCATCTCTCTCAGACATATTAGGGTTCCAAGAGTTCTTGATTACGTTCTTCAACTGTCCACGGTTGAAACCGGCTGGTGAGTACCACGGGTCACGTGTGAAGTCTGTACGTACACAAAGTCCTGCAATATCACCGTTGTAAGGAACCCAACGATAAAGGTTGGTGTACTTGTCGAACTGATATTTCCATGCAGAGTCCATGAATGCATATGAACTTGATGGCAGAGTGTTTCTGTATGCAATTGCATCAGTAGCTTCAGAACCACGGTTATCAACAACGTCTGCCTTTTCTGGTGACAGGAATGCCACACAGTCTCTACGATACTCAGCAATCTGGTTGATTACATGGGTTGCAGTGTTCTGGCCTACTTCACCAGTGATAAGCAGAGATACGTCCACTTCATCACCATTCTTGAAGTAATCCCAACCAACGTTTGTGTTGGCATTAGTTGGTGCACCACGAACACCACCAGACAACTGAGCAATGTTAACAGAGTCAACTGCTGTGAAGGTCTTACCGGAAGCTTCTGTACCCCAGTTTGTTCCTGTTGCAAGATGGTCCATCCACCAGATGTACTTTGAACGGTTCTTGATGATATCACGGTAATAGTTGCTTGAACCATCATCGTTTGATGCATCAATAGCCTTGGAAGCAAATGGATATTTTTCAAGGATTGTGTTTGCCACACCAGTGAATTCACCACCTTGGTCAACTACTACGATGTGGATTTCGTCATTGGCACCGTTACGTGCTGCTGCATATGAGGATGTGTCTGGTGCTGCATCGAATTCTTCAGCCCATTTCCATGAAGCCACGGCAGAGTTGGCTACAAGGTCATCATTCATTATTGCAGCAGAGTTAACTGTTACTGAAAGGCCGGTTGCAGAAATTTCAAGAACTTCAGCAGTACCCAGTGCTCCAACAGTCAGATAGTCTCCAACTGAAAGAGGTCTTACAGCATCAACGTGAACGTTTGCTGAGAATGTGACTGTGGCATTACCAGATGATACGTTGGCTGTTGCTGCCATTGTTGCTGAGTATGCATTGGATGACGGGCAGATAGAAACAGTCAGACTGTTACCCTTGCCACCGGCATAACGTGCTGCCCATAGGCCCACGGAACCGGAACCGTCAAAATAGTTCTCTTCATAAATACCTTCGTTCTTGATCAGAACTCCGGAGCCATCTGCTGTTGCATTGGTTGCTACGGACCCATCAAGAGCACGAACAATTTTAAGGTTACGTCCGTATGACAGGAAGTTTGCAGCAGTGAACCATGACGTGAAGTTATTCCCGTTTGGTGCATCAAAAATGTTAACAAGCTGTGATTCGTCATAGACCTGAGTGATTTCTTCAGCAGGACCCCAGTTGAAATCACCAACGAAGGCACCTTCTGTTGTACCAACAGATGGAATAATACCAGTTAGATCGATTTCAGCAAAGATAACACCGGGTGACAATTGAAAAGCCATTGGTTCTTCTCCCTATAGTAAGACTTGGTTTTTTTTATCTTGAATGTTGTATTTCAAGAATATTTAGAGATTTCGTCTTTTCTATTAGGCTGGGAACCATCTATCCCCCTCATCATCAGCAAAGCTATTTTGAACACCTTGTCTGAAAGGATCGGCCATTCCGGATGTGGGAGTTATCATAAACGGTATTTCCGGTTCTTCATTATACCCAGACTGTTCATTTTGGAGAAGCTTTCGGATATCGGAATCTATCTGATCCTTGAAAACCTGTTGGTTTGACATCCAACCAAACTGGACAAGTGTCATTATAGAGTCGTCATTTTTACCCTCTTCGGCCATGTATGAGTTTCTACGGACAATGAAGGTTTTCAACTCATCAAGGGTTTTCTCATCGTTGATTATGTATTTCCCGTTTTCGATAATTGATTTGAGGTTATCACAACCAATTCTTTTTGATTGTGATGTCATCTTCATGCCATATTTCTGTGATCTGCTGTACTTGAAATTCATATGCTGGCTACTCTGGGTGTCAGAGATGGTTGTGAACATGTGTTCATATTCAAGGTCATGTCTCAGAATGTCAGACACTTGCTGCCCAAGATTGTTAAGTTCGATCATCAGATATGCATTGTTGTAACTCTCACAGATTGACTTGATGACGTTTGGGACCAACATGACCGGCATTTCATTGTTTCTCCAACAAGCTACCTGCTTGTATGGCCACTCACTCACATCTGTGACATTGATAAAGTGATAATCCTTCCCGATACCCTCTGAGGTGTCCACGTTCACCACATATGATCGACCCACTTCTGGTTTCTCGTAAACCTTCAAATCCCCTTCGGTGTATATTGGATCAATCGTATTCATGATGCTCATCTGGCTACCGGAAATTAGAGTCTCTTCTGATCCAAGGAAATCACATTCAAACTCCTGCCTGAATTGTCTTTCAGATGTGTTCCGGATGGTTTTCTCTTTCCAAGCCTGATCACGTCCCGGCACCATAGACCAATGAACTTCAAAAGGGTGGTATTCTGATTTCTTATCTATAGCCTTCTTCCACATCTTGTGAAACAGGTTCAACCCCTTTGGAGTTGATACGATGATCATCTTGGCATTCTTACCGGATGAAATTGTAGGATATGTGGCATTGAAGAAGTCTTCGGCAATGTTATGTGGTACGAAGGCAAACTCATCAAGAAAGATCAGGTTGAATGTGTAACCACGGATGGAGTCTGATGATGTGGACTCTGCATAGATTTTTGATCCATTACCCAGTTCAATGGAACCGTCATTCCATTTCTTGATTCCAGCCTGAAGAAACTTTGGCAGTTTTTCATATGCCAGCTTCAGCCTACCAAGAATCTGTCTGGCTGTTGCAGCTTTGTTGGCAAGGATAGCCACTTCAACATATTCATTGAATAGAATGTAATGGAGAATGTATGATACGGATACGGTTGATTTGCCAACCTGACGGGGAAGCTTGCAGATGTTGAAATTGTATTTGTCAAAGTTCCGTAGCATTTCCTTCTGGAAATCCCATGGCTTGAATGGTACAATACCATCATCCAGTGTCACAATCTTGACATAGCTCTCAATGAAATATATCGAATCATCGTGACATTTTCGGTATTCGTCTTTTTCTGCTTGGGTATAGGCATAGACAGTCCCGGCTCTCAGAAGATTGGGGTTGCCTTGATACCCTTCGTCTCTAACTACCATCTTCCTCTGCTTCCTCATTTTTTATCTGTTTGAGGTAATCGGCAGGAGTTCCAATGAAGACGGCTTTCTCAACATTCATGGATGAACCAGCATCAGCCTTCTGTTTGGTTGGCCCCTGTTTCGAATCCATTATCTCTCTCTTCTTGATGTGTAAGTCCATCTTGTCGAGTTCAGCCTTTGTCGTCACCTTGAAGAGTTTGGAGAAGGCATCTATAGACTCAGGTGTGTCCGTGCCCATGGCAATGTCTGCTGATCTTTGCAGCACATCCAACCCAAGCATCGTGATGTTTTTCAGATTTTTCCGTGCTTCTTCAAAATCGTCTTCAGCCATCTTGTTATCCACGGGTGGATTTTTGATGTCTGTGATTTCGGTTGGCTTCTTTACGGCAATATCGAACCCTGAAGTTTTCTCTAACACTTCATGGTAATCGATATCCAACACTTCTGAAAGTCCTTGATGTTTGCTCATTTAGTCTAATGTCTCCGGATATTCTATGTACGTTTCTGTATATCCAAAATCGTCTGTTGGTTCAGCATCGATTGGATCAGGAGTGATCTTGATAGATGCAAGTTTCAATGGTGAGGCATCAAAACTGGCAATGCTGTATGCCGAATTGCTTTCCGTCCCACGGATAGTTTGACCAACTATGAACTGACCCTGTGCACCACCGATCCGGATGTATGCATTGTTTGCATCAAAGGCCACCACAATACCGGCTGCATTTGATGTCTGGACAGATGGTCCCTGATACACAGTCTCTTCAATTTTGAAGGTCCCGTTGTTACCATTATTTAGGTTAAGTCTGACAATTGCCCCAGATTGTAGTGATGGGTCCAGATATGTGTTGGCAAAGACAGTCCGGATTATGCCCGTGTTGGCCACCGGTCCATAGAACCATGCCTTCATTGTAAACTGTAGTGTCCACTGGACAACCCGGAAGGTTTCGGTATCACCTTCGTAATCAACAGTCTTCTGGACAGAATCCAGAATTACCGGTGTGTCCATGGTGAACCCCATGTCATTTATGGGGATTGCCGGTATGGTGAATTCGGGTGTGAAGGTTGGCAATATCTGCTCTACGATTTGATCTGCATCCATTGTTGTACGGCCAAACACACTCACTTCAAACGTGATGTCGTATGGCACACCGTCATATTGGGTTCTCAAGGTTGAACCCGTGTTGGCAGATGAATTACGGATGAGTGGATTCCTCTTTCTCATACCATCATACGTGTATGAAATATCCTGAAAGGCAATCATGGGTAGTGTCATCTGGCCGGGGTTTGTCAGATGCTGGTCGGCATTAAGCCTCTCAAAATACTTTTCCTTCGGCCCGTAACGAACCGGCACCTTGATACGTTCAATCTCAGTCCCGGTCTCACTGGTCTCACGGTGAATCCATATATTGTTGAACATGGTTCCAATGGCCATGATGTATTTTCGGGTGAGTTTGTGGTAAAAGTGTCCTTGTAGCATTATATTGTCCCGAATGGATTGGTTTCAGTCTTATCAAGATTGGTGTTGGCACCAACTTCCATATATTCATTATCACTGACTGTGTAGTCCATATGATCCTGTCTATCATCGTATGAGTCCAGCACCCAGTCTGTTCCGGATGTTTCCCCGATAACATTGGCACCGGCCATGAACAGACCCTTGATATCAATAATATCAATGACGTTGTTTGCCGGGAACACATCACTGATCTGTGCAGATGCTGTTGATACAGTGAGGTTGGCTCCCTGATAAACAGTTTCACCGATCTGGAAGTTCCCCACACCGGCTGTGTCGAGATTTAGTCTTATGACGTATGACATATCATTTTCGATCTGATCGATAATATCGATTCCTGTGTCAAATTCCTCATGGGAGAAGATGTACTTCTCAACTCTGATTTCGTAGATCATGGCTTCACGTCTACCAAGCTGGAAATATTCGTTTTCATGCTGGACAAACTTGATTTCAAATATGGAGTTCATGACCGGCACCCAAATGAGGTCACCTTCCCGTGGTCTTGGTAAAACGGTCTCTGGTATGTACTTTCTGAAAGTCCGTCTGGGAACAACAAGGTTGGTTGCTTCGTTGACCTGAAGTCCGAATTTGGTAAAGAAGTCTTCACCAGAGGTCCAGCTTTCAACAGATGCAATATACATCTCCATCTGGTAATAGGTTTCGAATTTAGACGTTGGGTCTTCACCAAACACAAGGTCTACGGCTTCCTCAGTGTCCCTGACAAGGTAATATACATCCTCACCATATATCTGGGTCACTTCAACCATGAGGTCTTCCATGAGACGTTGCTCATTGGTTACTGCTGCTGATCCGTTATTCCGGAAATAGTGATTCGTTGCCATGGGTTATCCAGTGAAAAACATTGGTGGTTGTTCGTAAGTGGCACGAATGAATTCTTCCTGTGCTTGGATTTCATTCATGGCTTCATCGTAGATCGTCTGGCCATTCATCTCAACACCACCGATAAGCTGGACTCCCTGATACTTCTTCATGTTCGTACCCCACTGCTTTTTCAGGTACAGTGCAGCAAGTTCCTGTAGGTTTCTGTCTGCATAAATGTCCGGATATGTCTCAGGGTCTGATACGATCTGGCAGTCAAGAATGATGTACTGGCCAGCCGATATGTCATTCACCCAATCCCAGTCTATGAACAGCTTGTTCATGTGCCTGTTATGCCGTGTAGGAGCCTCACCAGTGAACAACATCTGCAAATCTGCAAGATGCTGCCTCATGATGTAATAACTCGTTGCTTGGATACCTGTGCCCGACTGAAGGTCATTCAATCTCATCTGGTATCTCAGGTCAAACATGTCTCCAATATTGTTGCTGTTTGAGACTGGAAGGATTTTCCGGATACCAATTATGTTCAGCCCGGTTGTGGTTTCCGAAACGTCAATATATTTGTTGGTGATATCATCAGTGGTAATCAGGTGTCTGTAATACTCGTTGTATGTTCCATCTTCATGAAACTCTCTGAAAAAATACAGAGCATCATCGATCCGATCATCAACCTGATCATCATCAACGTTGATTTCCACCACTGGCCACCCCAGCTTTCTCATGACTGTATCTTTGAATTGCTCTCGTGTTACGGGTTGTGCCATTATTCTGTGATCCTTGGATTAACTATGAAATGCCCCTCATGGGTTCTGTCCTTTAACGATCCTGTATCATAGATGATATCAAAGAGGTAACGTCCACCTCTTATGTTTGCAGTGTTGGCACTATCCAGTGATACGTTAAACACACCGTTTGCAGCATCTGTAATCGTACAAACAAGATTGGCTGTGACATTTGATGAGTAGTATGATTTTTTGACTTTGGATGTGATAGTATAACCGGATATGTTCACATTGGCATTTGTAAGGGTATCATTCAATACAAGTGTGTGGACAAAATCAGTGCCCTGATCTACATATAGTTCTAAATACTTGGACATGTGGGACTCCCGGTGCTTTCCAATTATTTAGAGGATAGAAAATGTCTGTGAAAATTTTACCGATTATTCCGATTGATACCTGTACTGCAATCACAAATAAGGTGATTTCAGAATTTATACTACATGGTAAAAAATCACCTATATTTTTTGAAGATTGGCAAGTGCCGGGTTCTGTGAGTCTTGTTACGGATAAATTTCCATCAATTACCAGAATCTACAAAAATACAACCCCACCAATTACCGACGATTCCTTACAACCCTCACAATGGTTTGGACGGTTGTATCTGAAAGGTAATGTTCTTGAACGTCACATAGATGGCCCACATTGTGATCACTCATACACGATCACGGTTGGCCACTCAGGTGAATCAAACTGGCCAATCTTCATAGATGGCATACCTTACGAGATACCGATTGGTCATGGTGCATATTACAGAGGTTGTGATATGGAGCACTGGAGAGAAGAATTGAAATCCACTTGGCATATCCAACTCTTTTTTCATTACAGCCTGTATGACTGGCAAGGACAACCATTATCATGATAACAGTACATGGTTTATATCGATCTGGAACCAATTACACCCGGACCCTGTTGACAACAAACACATCAACCAAGGTTCTCCCATCTCATGAATATGCACCACACTCCAAGCATAGAAGATGGTGTGGTAATTCCAGAAAGATATTGGTGTATAAGGATTTTGATGTCTGGATGGAATCTATTGAAAGACGGTGTTATGACCTAGAGGTTTATGAGGATGTCTTGTGGGAGCCGGGTCATGCAAAATTAGAGTCGTGGGCTGGTGTGCCAAACGAGAAGTTTTCCGGCAAACATAAGGTGCTTCTCAGTGTGGAGAAGTTAACTAAACTGTATCAGGATTTTCACGAGTTTTGGGAAGATACATTACACTATAATTATGTTGATATACTGAAAGACCCCGAAGGGTTTTTGAGAAGCCTTAATATACCATTGAATGATGAACTGATTCTAGCTTTCGATCAGGTTAAATCATCAGAACCGGTTACCCAGTCTGAGTTGGTTGATCGATATCTTCATGGAACCATCTAACGGCAATCAGCTTGGTTCCGTCTTTTACAACCCCACCACCATGTAAGGATTCTTTTGTGATATATGGTGTGTAATTGAAGAATATGGCATCACCCGGCTGGGCATCAACTTTCTTCATGATGTTTGGAAATACAGTAGCCCCACCAACTGAGGCTTTCTTTATATATATGATAAAAGACCCAACCCGTTGACTTCTTTCAGACAACACATCCTCTTCAAAATAATCAAAATGAGGAAGATACTTTCCACTCTTTGTATACTCTACAAAAGCCCAGTCTGAGGATAGGTGAGATTTCCAGTTTACCAGCTTATTCATTCTCTTGTCAATATCCATAAGGGTATTGGTTGCCCACTTACCATCCGGATTTATATATTGATCAGACAATCGTCTTGGGTCTGGCCTTGCTCCCCCGGTTTTTGAACACACTACTGTGGCCCTTTCCCGGTCAAGGGTTTGGGTGTGATTTATGATTGATTGTATTTCATCATGTGATATGAAGTTTTTGATATGGACCAGTTGCATACCATCATCATGTAAAACTGTGTGATCAAATTCACAGTCGGTTATCAGTGGAATTTTCATCATATTCTATATTCAATCCCATATAGGAAACTGGTTATTATGCTCTTCTCACCCTCAATGATCTTTTCAGATGCATGGGTGCTTTTGTGTGTTTTATGTGGTGAATAATTCATGAAAAGTGAAGAGCCTTTTCTTGGGGTGATGGCTATATCCAGTTCCGGATATAAGGTCCGACCACCTGATATGGGTTCCTTGATATATGTTACAAAGGTGCCTGCTCTCTGTCTTTCTGAGTTTATGATGGAATAATCCATATGGTCATTCACATAACCATCTGATCCGTAGTGGATCATTTTTGGCCTTTCCATATCATCCTCACCCCAGCCGGTGTATTTGAATATCTCTTTTATGAGATGTTGACAATCACTCTTTTCCATGATCACCATATCACCTTTTCTGAAAGATGCATCTACATAATCCTCACCAGTAACCACACTCCAGCATGTGGCTGGGTTCTCCTGATACTTCTTTGAGACTTCTATAATGTTGTCAATTTCCTCATCTGAAATGAAATCATGGATGAGAACGATCTGTGGATATTCTGGAAATTTACCTTTACACAGAACTTCCATGTTGCTGGTTATTTTCTTTATGGTCGGCACCTTGAACATTTAAGACCACCTGAATGATTCAATTTCCTCAAGAGTACACCCGGATGTGATGACAACAAATCCGTTTGCTATATAACCTGCACCCTCATCAAGATGGAGACCATATATCTGTTCGTTTGGATCATTCTGTATATGGAATTCTGGTGATGTGTGTGTCCATCCATCATCTATGGCAAAGCTGTAACCCCTACCCTTTTCAAGTTCTATTGCTGGACAGTCTCCATCTCCAAAGAATTCTGCTTCCCTCAACCATTGTGCATAGTTGAATGTGCCCCACTGTTGCTCACCAAGAATATCCACCCACATATCATGGTCATCAGAAATTGACAATACCTTTCCTGATGGGTGTGTTACATCCATAATACCACGTTCTGTTCCCAGAACCGGGGTATCAATATCAGTTACAAGACCACCAAGACCGGTCATTGTCTTGACTCTGTCTCCAACCTTGATGTTTTCGATTTCCAAGAATCTACCATCTGCCATAGTGATAAGTGTTCCAGCCACAACACAACACACCGGCCCCGGTGATGGTGTCGGTGACGGTGATGGTGACGGTGATGGTGTCGGTGTCGGTGTTGTTGGGAAGACGTTGGTGTATATATCACCAGCAGTTGCATCAACATAACCACCAAGATAACCTTGTCCACCGGCTCCTACGGATTTCCAAGCTCCACTTGTGTATACATATGGTGCAACCTCTTTCCATGTTCCACCATTGTAAACACTTAGAGAAGACCCATCTACATATCCGGCACCAGTGTGTGCAGACATACCAAATGCCCCGTTTGCTACTAATGCTGTTATGTTCCGTGCTCTTACATAAGTTCCTACAGCAGAAGTTTCACCCCAGTAATCCAGAGATAATGTGTTAACACCGGCTGTTAAATCAACAACACCCATGAAACCACCCATTACTGATTCTGCTAATGAACCAAAAGCTGTTCCGGAATTGTCCATCTCAGTTGTTGAGTTTGCAGTGTATTGATATGTTCCATTAACCTTAAAATTTTTCAAGAAAGAACTTGCTGTTGAGTCTCTTATATTATGCATTGAAGCAAGAATGAGAGCCTTATCAGCAGTGTTCAATGTGAACGATAGTGATATTGCTTCGACTGGTGTTGCTAATGTTGTTGAAGCCGTTCTTTCAACATGATTGCTTGAACCGGTTGGCCATTCATCAAGATTTAGGGCTAGAATAGCTTTCTCTCTGATTCTAATTGTTCCAGAATCAGTACCCTCTGCTCTCAGGTCAAAATTTGCAGATGTGTTGGCAAATGTTCCGGTCCACCAATATGGTCTTGTGTTATTAATATCCTTACCAGATGGGTTTGATACATAACCATATGGAAGATTATTTGTATCATCCCAAACAAGAACACGGCCTTCATCCCATGTATCAACACCACCATTAGTATCTATGAAACCACATGAAGCAGATATGGAGTAATTTGCAGTTAGTGTTGGTGTGATTTGAACATATGTGTTATATACATCATCACCATCAGCAGTTGTGGAACTGGTAGATTCAGTTGAATCAACAGCCCAAAAGTCTGTATCTATAAGCTCAACAACAGAAATTCTAGCATCTTGAATACTGACTGAACCAGTATCTTGTGATCTATATTCTACATTTAATGTGCTTGGTGCTGCATTGGACACAGCTTCAATAATATACATCCCACCAAACCACAATATGTCTGTAGAATCTTTGGGTTCCTGAACTTGTGATTGTAAAACCGTTGAGCCATTAGTTAACCGTATCTGACAAGATTCAGTCGTGCTGGTTGCTGATCCAAGGGCCTGCCAGAACACTGCAAGATTCGAATTGTTAGCAGATGGTGTGAACGTCAAAGAGCATTGTGTTGCATTGGCTGTTGAAGTTGTGCTATTGACAGTCAGGCTCTCTTCATGATATATTATTCTGTTGGCCATTATTCAACTTCTGGTTTATCAGGGAATACCACAAAATCCGGATCATCAAAGAATTCCGGAATGTCTCTAAGCTTCTTTCTATAATCAGCCCACGGTTTTGATATCTTTTCAGGGATGTCCTTCAATTGTGTCCAGTCAGATTCTCTCAAAAGCCTATTACGGTTTCTTCTGATTTCATCCATCTGTTTCTTGGCTTCTGCTTCATCAAGCCGATTCTCAAGAGTTTTCAGTGAGGGTTTCTTTTTTGGATTATCTGCTGCCCAATCAAGTGTTTCATATTGATCAGCCGTGATTCTCCACGTTTGATCAGCATAATAGAATTGGAGTACATCTGTTATTGTTGCCATTATGTATTACCTTATGCAGTTATTTTGAGCCATACGTCACCTTCAGACCCACCTGATGGGTCGGCAGTCGATACGGTCCAGTTTGTGATTGTGTTTCCGTTAGGGAATTGATACCCTACTGTAGTCTTGACTGTGTTTGCCACGTTCAGTGTCTGGTCAATTACCCCTACGGCATTAATGCTAGTGTATTGACCAACAACCCGTGCCGGTGGAACTGTTCCAGTTGACAGTGTGGATGCATCGTTTGCAAATGTTGCTGCAAGGTTGGCTTTTGCAAACGAGCCATCTGCTGTGACCTGTGCATTATCTGCATTGGCCAAGGCAGTGTTGGCCTGATTAAAGGCTGGTGAATAGTCTGTAACGGCTGCATTAGCTGCTGCATATGCTGAATTGGCATGGGTGTATGTCTGTGAAACACTCAGTGCAGATGCTATGTTTGTGTTGGATGTGTCTGTGACACTCTCTGATAGAGCACCCACTTCAAGATATATTGTACTACCCAGAACAGCCCCGGCCCCACCCGACACAACAATACCTGTGGTGTTGGATATCAGTGAGAACGAGTTTACGGTCAAGGATGATGAACGGACGTTTGTTACAAGACCAGCATCACCCTTAATCAATCCGGAAGCCACGTTCAGTGTTACACCACCGTTCACTCCACCGGCATTGGTAAGGGATAGTGTGCCTGTTGAATTGGCCTGCCCCTCTGTTAGAAGATTGGCAATAACAACCAACTGGTTTGTTCTCACAATCCATTCGTAGAAGCTATTTGTGCTTACTGCTATGTTACCTAATGCCATTTTACTTCAATGCCTTGATCAGTAGATTTTTGATTTCAGAAAGGTCCTGTTCTAGCTTGTCCAGTCTTTCTTCTGTGTTTATGGTTCTTCTGTTTGCAGATATTGCAGCTTTCTTGGCCCTATATTCTTCAGCCTCTGCTCTGTTAGTATTTAGGACAGCACCAGACCGTTTGTCTTTGACAAGCCCTCTATGGTCTTTTATTTTATGATGTATAGCCATTAGAACTCATCTGCCGGATAAGCTGTGGTTATAGCATCATGCACATACGGCAGGTCACGTGGGCCTGTTCCGGATGATGACAACACAATCTTGATCTGATATTGGTTGAATGTGTCGTATGTAGCACTTCCGGATGTGTACACGATATTGTTTGAGGTCAGGTTAGGTGTAAACTCAAGTTCGATCTTTTCAAGATTCTTTGAAGTCTTGTAGATAGATGTCTTCTGAGCCATCTTGAGCCAGTTTTTGTCATCCAGTGTGTCACCATCAAGAGCATTCAATACCTTATAGTACACCTGCACGTTTGATGATGGTGGTTTAGACACTGTGATACGTGTTCTGAGGTCACCAGCTTCAAACCCATCAGCCAAAGATACTGGCTTGGAAATCTGTCTGGCTAGTGCAAGCCCACCAGATTTTCCTTCTTCAGAGTTGACAAGGATTGATCCACCGGACCCATCAGATGATGTTATTGCACAAGTTACGTTGTCGAAGTAACCCAAACCTGTTGCATCCATGATGACATCTGTGATTTCACCACCACTTGCTGTGATGTATCCGTTAGCACCAGACCCTGTTGGTCCTGTGAATGCCAGTGATGTATTAGCTGCTGTGTAACCACTACCAACTGCTGCAATGGAAATTGAAGTGTTCTCAATACCCATGTTGTTGATTATGTTTTCAACAGGGATGAGGTTCTGTCTGTTTTTCCATACGATAGGTGAGATGTCTGTGTTTTCTGTTACAAGACTCATCTTCATCTCATACCCAACGGTATCAATGTCAGGTCCGAATACAACTTTTCTGACAGGCACTTCCGTGTCTTTGTCCGGTTGGAACTGTGTGTATGCACCATCAAAGGCTGCATTGGCATTTGATGTTGCCTTGTATTCATACGTGATAGATGTACCCGGCAATTCAGCAGAGTCTGAATGTACTTGGAACAGATCGAATACTGTGTTAGACTCACCGGGTGAGTTGTATGAATTCAGCTTCTGTTCATTGAATGACAATGAACCAGAACTATCAAACACAGCCTTTCTAAGCTGGAACATCACTGTTTCAGACTGGATAGCTGTATATGTCAGTGCATTCTGGGATTTGAACATTGAATAGACATATGGCTGTCTGGAAACAACACGGTTAGAACCAAGAATGGTCTCACCCATCTCTGCTACGAAGAAGTCATAGTCGAAACTGTCTGTGAGCACAACAAAGCAATAATCCTTACCCGGCATCAGATAAACTGGTGAAGGCATGATGAATGTTGTTGCAGTATCAGAATTAGCCACATTTGGTGAATCTGATATGTTGATATCTTCCGGCTCAAGAACTCTTGTAGCATTTGGAAGGATTTCGTATGATGATGGAACACCGTTGACCATTGGTCTGATCTGAACTTCAACAGGCAGGATAGCATCCTTGTTCTTGAAATACAGGTCAACCCCTGTCAGGAACACACCTTCAGGATATGTATCTGCTGATATGAAGAATTGCTGTGCAGTTGGATCACCACCCTTGTTGTGTGCTAGGTATCCGTTAGCATAGTATGTGTGTGAGCCGTCCAACATGAGGTTATAGACAAGCAGTGAATCCAAATCTGGATACATTTCAATGCTTGTTATCTCAACTTCACCATTTTCGGTTACCAGTTTATCACCAATACGAATTGCACGTGTAACGGATTCCCCGTTAATGATGTGTTGGTTTGCCCATGAATCTGGGTTGAAACATGACCAACCCTCACCGGCTACCATCATAGGGTGTTCATCTGTTACGAATGGCTCCCCTTTGTTGATTGCCCACAACATACGGTTACCAAGCTTGGGAATTTCAACACCCAGAACACAGTTATATCCACCGGCTGGATCAAGAACCCTGTCACCAATATTGATTTCATCGATTCTCTTATAGCTTCCATCAGACATCGTAACAAGTGTTTCACCCGTGAAACAACATGCAGCACCATTACCATTTGATGGGTTTGAAGTCCGTGGTGGGTTTGAAGTCCGTGGTGGGTCAACCCGGACAGTGGTTGTGGCCACATTTGTTGTAACGGTTCTGTTCACAATCTGAGTCATGTCAATTTCAAGACCATGTGTCGTGAAACGATAATCGGCTCTTGTTGTGTAATCGTTCAGATCGTTGGCACCATTGTCCAAAATTCTGAACATACGATCACCAGTGAAGAATTTGTAATCTGCATTGGCAGATGGATCAGGAAGCCACATGGTTCCACACACCAGACCTTTTTCTGTGGTGTAATGTGATTGTCTGTTGTTGGAAGACCAACTATTCCGTGTATCACCTATGGAATAGATAGAATTTGCCACCACACTACCAAAAGCAGGACTGACATTGGCAATTCTGGAAGCTGCATTATATGCAACGATGTTTGAAGATTCCCCAGACATGAGGGTGATGACGTTACCTGTATAGTAATCATCTGTGGTGTTGTCGGCATCATTTGATAGGATAATGTTGTTAACATTTGACCCAGAACCGGATATACCGGACTGGTGCAGGTATGAAACAACATTACCTATCAATCCTGATGTAAGGCCAGTTACGACATTACCGGAAACAATAGGGTTTGCAGTACCCTCTACATGATTGATATAGACACGTGTGTTCTGTGAATCAATAGCTGTTTCATTAACAAATATAGAAGCATTACCTGAGTTTATCTGTACTTTTTCACGTTGTCCTGATGGAATGTCTTTAAGTGCTACACGATTATCCAGTTCAATAACATTAGGTCTCTGAATAAAATGTGAGACGTTCTTATCATCGAAGTAGAAGTGGACTTGTCTTACAGGTCTGAGTTTGTAACCAGCAAAATCAACAGGTATACTTCTCATGTAAGGAATGTAGTTCACATCCGTCAATATAGAACCACCATCCCGGTCAACAGTAGATGTTTGGGTTACAGTTATTCTGTTCCCGTCTTGACTTGTGGATGATACGGTGTCATTCGAAATGACATCCCCGACACGGCTTACGATATCTACCATTATCTTCTTCTTCTTCTGGTTGTTGTTCTACTTCTTGACCTTGATTGGCTATCTCCACCAAGGATGTCATTGATGGCATCTTCAGCTTGTCTCTGGCTATCAACTTCAATAGTGTTAAATTCTTCATTATTCTCGAAAGTTGTATTGATCACGGTTGGTGCATTGTTTGTTGACTTCCAGATATCGGATTCTGGGAGCATCATCACTTCACCTTCATAATCAGCAAACAGAAACTCTGCAACGGCAGTGAACTTTGTGGCTGAATTCTGTGCTATCATCACTTCTTCGGTGAAGTTAAGCAGGATTTTCTCATCAAATACCTTGACAGAAGATACAGAAGAGTCATCCACATCCAGTCTTATTGCTGAATTGTTTGCCTTCGGCTGCAACCAACCCTGCTTGTAATTCATTGCACACTGGTAATCGAACCTGTCAGAAGCACCCAGTGAGTGCCCGTTGAAGTTGTCGGCCAATATACCATATTTAGTTCTCTCTAGGCCATCCACATCGGTTACAATGATGTCAAGAGCATTCTTTTCCAGAGTATTCAGTGACACATAGTATTCAACATTTTTCAGTCTCTTATCAATTAGACCAATATCTCTCATCGTATAACGTCTGTTATCAATATACTTTACGGCAACGTTTGATGGATAAGCTGTGTATGGTGACACACCAAGTGAATAAAGCACCATTGAAGATGTTGGCTGTAATGGGTTCTGTGGAAATTTGGCTGGAGTACCTTCAATTCTTGTTAGAGATTTGTTTTCGGTCAATACGATCAGGTCTCTACGTCCAAGGTAATACCGATAATCGGTTTGGAAATCAGTTGTAGATGATGGCATCCTGATGGTTGAGGATGTGAATGTGTAGTTTGGTGATGTGTTGGCAGCATTTTTCCGGACTGGTCTAAAATCGATACAGTCTCTCAGGAACAGCTTTTCACCATTGACTGGGGTGTAGGTGGGTATTATGGCATACCCGGTCCCTATGGATACTCCCTCTTCCGTTATATCGGTATCCAGTGATGGATATGAGTCTACGGAGAAATAACCACTGTCTGTTGTTGAGGTGAAGTACCTTGCACAAACAATGAGTGGGCCAGCCGGTGCAGCAAATCCCGGTTTCAGGAATATGGATGCATGGTCATAGTGTGTATCTCTTTGGCCGGGGTCCAGTTCAAATCTGTTTGTGACATCAGTATAACCGGTCAGGTCTGCCCCACCGGCTGGAATGGCAGCACCAGCAAGATCATAAATTTTCTGGATAGATATAACATCAGATATGAACAACGATTCTCTCGTACCGGGTGTTCTGGATGGACTTTCGATTGTCACCTGACCAGTTGTCAGATAGATGTTCGTTGTTGAGCCTGTTGTGTTGACAAATGTATTTGATGTGGCTTCTGATGCAAATGTCTGTGTGTTGGCTTTCACCAATGACTTTACACGTGCAGTTGCTGAAGCACCGTCGATTTCCATTTTGGCCAAAACGGTTGCAGTGAATGTATCACCACCACCACCGGCTGTATCAAATGTAACCTGTTCAGGATCACCAGCCACGGAAGTTGTGACCTTGATCTGTTCACCGTTAGCACGTGCAGAGCCTTGATCGTTCTCCACAATGACAAGGAAATTGTCTGTGATTGTGGATGCTACGTTGGATGAAGATGTTGCACCTATAAATTGTTCATCGGTTCCGGCTGTGATTGCAGCAGAAGCCCCGTCTGTAAACTGTACACCAGAATATTTCTTACGGAATGTGTATGCTTGCAGTGCCAATGATCCTTCAGCTACATACTTCTCAGGGAATGGGAAGATAAGCTTACGGAGTGATGGTTCTGTGATCTGTGTAGAACCGTTAGCCAAACCATTGTCTTTGTTGAGGGTGGTTATGTTACAATTGGCATTTGAACTAGCACCAGTTGTATAGCTTGAATGCTTTATGAATGAGTTTGCATTGGCAAAGCTACCTGCTGAGAATTCAGGAGAGAAGATATAAAATTCATGCTTACGTGCAGTCACATCCGTGTCACCGGAGAAGAATTCAATATCTCTGAGTCTGGCTGTACCAATTTTTGTCAGTGCATATTGTGATGTGTTTGAGAAGTCAACAGCACCATATTGGGCACTGTGAATATCCACAAGCTCTTGGGTTGTTGGATCAAACAGTCCTTCAAGGGCATCTACGATCACGTAGTTACCATAATTCAGGTTCAGATCGTATGCAGCTACATTGGCTTTTGTTCTGGCACGTGGGATTTCAATGCTGTTATCAGAAATTGTCTCATATTCATATCCACGAATATATGCCTTACCGGGTGATATTACAGCTAACACGTTGTTTTGACTGTCTGTTTCTGACGTGTCGAGACGAATTCCAAACTCATTTACAGTGTATGATCCAGACTCATCATATGTTCTTCGTGCAAAAACTTCTTCAATCTCTGAATATTTCGGATAGACCACCTTCGATTTGATCTTACCATTTTCCATTCTGGCAATTTCGATAAACGATGTATCATCTTCAGATGAGAGGTCACGTGTGGATAGGTTCAATTCCACCTTGTATCGTGCAGCACCGGGTGCTTGGTAGTTGGATGATTCAATTGCAGGGTCTCTGAGTGATGTATCAGAGTCAACCGTTACGATTTCATCATCAAACTCAAGACCGATTCTTACGTTGGCTTGTGCATGGTGTTTTGTCAGAATGATAGACTGCTTCGGCACCTTGATGTGATAACCGTTATAGAAATATATTGAGTCATAGATGAAAGCCATGGACCCATTTGAGTACACATTGGATGTTGGCACCACGTTGGCATAGATTTCTTCTGAATCAACCTTGATCGTATCACCAGCTACAAACTCATCACCAGTCAGGAATCTAAGCTGTAAGCATGGTGGTTCAGTGTTTGAGCTTTCAGCCGTATTGACAACACGAGCAATAACCATGTTGTTTGCATCTGCATACCGAATTGTCTTGTTGAGGAAATTGGCAGCTACAATGTTCGTATTGGCATATGTAGATGCAAGATTCATAGTCTTGATATCGGATACAGACATATCCCCACCAACAACAGATGATCCCTGTTCGAAAAGATGCAAAGACAGACGTTCAATCTGGTTCTGGAGTATTGTCTGGAGTTGGGTTACTTCACGGGCCTGAACAGCATAACCCGGCTGGGCAAGAATCTTGTGAAAATTCTTACTCTCATCAAAATCATCATAGAACGGTCTAACTGTTGTTGAACTTGCTACGATTTTTGTGTTTGCTACGTTTGCTCTAGCCATTTGATGTCCCTAAAAACCCAAAATTATCTGAAAATTTTCGGTTTGATTTTCGTCTCTTTCGATTAGTTCAACATTATCTATGAAGATCATCTCACCAGTGTATCGTTCAAGTTCTGGGTTACTTTCAGAAACAACAAACCCGGTTTCACTTGTGTTTGCACCAATAATGGTGTCTGCTGTGATGGACCCTTGTGTTCTATTTAGTTTCAAAACTGAGTTTGCAGAGTCATATTCAACAACTCTACCATAAAATGTTGCAGTATCTAATGATGCACCCTGATATACATACTCATCAGCTTCATAATTTGATGAAACACCAGTGAGTGTAAGGTCTGTTGTCTGCTTGAAGGCAGTGTTTGATATTATGTTATTTGAAGAAAGTATCAAAGGGTTGATAATCAAACCAATTTGTCTTATGTCATTGACAATTGGCAGCTTACCGTTTTCAGTTCCTCTGATTCTCATGTTGATAAACAGGTTCTTTCCACCTAGTTCATACAATGGATTAGAGCCATGTCCGTTCTTTGGTGACAGGATGGGTCTTAATACTCCACCACCTGTTCCACCACCACCTGTGATCGTGACAATTGCATTGGTATAACCAGTCCCATAATCGTCAATAGTTAGGGTGTGGATGGTGTTTGATACGGTGTTTACGTTACAATATACGTTGGCACCACTACCATCACCACTGATTGCCAATGTTATATTATCTGAATTTGTGTAATTGCCAGCATTATCTATCCGGATGTCATAGATTGCACCATCAACTGCATTCTGCTGAACATCCCATTGAATTGAACCATCATCAGATGGTAGTGTGCTCACAGGGAAGTATGTATCATTCAGAAATCGAAACTTGTCCTTGGAGTTGAGGGTCATCATGTATTTCCAGATGTACCCATCGGCTGTGCCGGTAATCGTGTTTGGGTTGGTAGAGCTTGGTTCAACAGTTGATATTGAGTTGTTATTGTTGGACAGACACTTGTAAACGTTGTAATCTGATGTCAGGACATAAAACATGGTGTTGTTATACAGGTCCGGATTTTCACCATCAAAGCTGATGAATGTAGTGTTGGCTTCCCAGTCAAATCTACGGACACAGTGTTCAATATCATCACCAGTTACACGTTTACCACCGATCATACCGTTCCAATGATTCACCTCAGTTGAAAAAACCACATTTGCAGCAGGTGGATTTGCTTCATCAGGCCATGCTGTGATCTGGGAATATGTCATATACATGCTAACATTACCCGAACTTTCAGAAACGGATTCCTTGAACTGTTCAGCCGTAAATGTGTTGATTGATTTGAATATACCAGCAGACATGTTGTTTCTCGTTGTTTCAGTTATTTATGTTATATTTTGATAAATGTTGAGTATAGATCACCGGACGTTTCAGTCGTTCCTGTTACATGAACGATATTGTATGTATTTACTGAACCAACACTATCAACATTAAACACACCATTGGTCAAGTTTGCAGTGTCACCAGAAACAAATTCAATATAAACAGTATTACCAACCACAAGATTGTGATCGAATGAAAGTGTTAGCTGAACATTCTGTCCATTAGCAGTATAAGTACCGGTAGAGATAAGTTGATTGTCACAACATGCCAGTGCAACATTTGCAACGTTTGGAGTGAAACTCTCTTCTAGCATATAGTCACCAAAGAGTATAACACCTGATGGGGTGATCACCTCATTTACCAAATCTCTGTAATCCTTGAGACTCTTCTTCATTCGGATAACGTATGAAAATCTCTGGTAATAGTCCTTATCCTGAAGGAAACTGAATGATGAAAGGTGACTTTCATCATCAAGATATCTACCGGGGAATGAGAAATCACCGGAAATGGCTGTAAGATCAACAGTTGCCGTACCGTCACCATATGCTGCAAGGTTTCCAACCGGTGCTGAATATCCAGAACCCTGTGAAAAAACTGTCAGACCTGATATAACACCAATAGAACCGGTCGAGATGGTCATTGATTCACCATCACCCAGAATTGCTTTTGTTTGTAGATTGGCCCCGGCCCCGGTGGATGTGGCAATATTGATTGTCGGTAATTTACTCTGTGTGTAACCAATACCCCCATTTGGGAAAGGTCCACCGGGTGTGAATTGGATATTTGTTATAATACCCGTTCCATCCACTTCAACCACTGCATTGGCACCAACACCATATCCACCCAATACATTCTGGAACTCCAAGATATCACCATTGGAATAACCTGATCCACCGTCAATGACATCCACACGTCCGATAATACCAAGAGATTTTACACGGGTGTTTGCTCTAATATCAACAGTTGGATTTGTTGTGTAGTTATCACCGGGTGAGTTGACCCTGATAATTGAAGCAGGACCCGTGTTTGCATACATGAAAGCTGTAAAGGCATTTGCCATGATCGTGTTTGCCACGGCATTGTTCAGGTTTGCATATGTATTTGCCAGCAGTGTGTTAGCCTCATCAGCAATGGATGATATGTATATGTTATAACTGTTTTGATGCACACTGCCATCATCAGCCACGGTAAGAACTTCTGCATTGGCACCAGAGCCACCACCACCCGTGATAAGAAGAAAGTCATTTGCTTGGAAACCGGCACCACCATTAACCATAATGATAGTGGCAACGTTACCTGATGTGACGGAACTTACCTTGATGTCGGCCCCTGTACCATCACCTGAGTCTGTTATAATAACGGGGTTACCCACGGAATAACCAGAACCGGCATTCGTTACCGTAGCCGTTATAATACCACCACCAAAAACGTTGGCTGTGAGTTCCACAATCCCACCACCTGTGTTAACATTTGATGATATGGTTTCACCATCTTCAAATGAACCACTGACTGATGAAAGTGATAATTCATCCACCTGTTGACCAGATTCGAAGAACCGGTCGATTCCTTCAACAACGGCAGTTGTGTTTGAGGTTTGACCAACAAGCCGTGATGATGTGAATAGTTGAACAGCAGAGAAGGTTGAGTTGGCAACCCCATCTATTTTCACATCTTCGAGTCTTAGTGCTCTCTGAACAAACCAGTTACCACCGGAATATTCCAAGATATCCAGTTTCGGATAATACACCTCTACGTTATCATCACCATAGACTGCCCTCATAAGGAATTTCAGGCTCTTTTCCGTACCCCGTGCCCGGTAATAATCCTTGACATTCTTAAGGATCATCTTTTTGTCTGCAACCATCTGTTCAGGGAATGATTCCATGAACCATGTATATAACTTGTCTTCAAGGTCTACGTGGGTCTTGTCTATGTCAACATAATCCTGAAAACTCTTGAGCCGTTCAATTACCTTACCCTGATTCAGGACAGATTCAGTCTGCTCCATGTACTCGAAATAAGCCTTCATGAAAGCTATGAATAATGGATGATCGTTCCTGACAAAGAACGGAAGCTGACTTTCTACAAGATTGGATATACGGGTGTTTGCCATGTTAGATATTTTCTGCCAACATTTCTATTGTGATCGATTTTGGATCATTGACATCGATATCAATAATATTGTTACGAACTGTCCGGACGGTTTCCTCATCAGGTTGGATGTTGAACGTTATGATGTTGGTTGAATACTGGATGTTATCCGTAACAGCCAACGGAAGAACTTCAGAAAATGTTACAACCCCGGTGTCAAACCGGATTGTTCCAGCATTTTCATTGATAATCTCTTTTTCACCATTCTCTTTGTAGTAGAATGTCCGTAGGACCCCCGTATCACCCCCCAGAACCCCGGTAGCAGTTGCTCCGGACCCATCACCCCCACCTGTAATAGAAACGGTCACACGGGAATAATTTGAACCCCTTTCATTCAGGGTTATGGATTCAACCTTCCTGTTCACGACAACAGCCGTAGCAGTGGCCCCGGAACCGTCACCGGAGATGGTTACTGTTGGAATTTCCGTATAGTCTTGTCCAGTATCAACAACAGTGATTGAGTCAATACCCGTAAAACTATCCGGTGTTACCTCATAAAAGACCTTTCTCTCAACACCAGCCAAATCAGTGACTGTGAATGATGGATATGAGTATGCCTGATCAGGGAATGACAATTTATCCAATGCCTGATAAAACTGGATTTCATATGTCAGGGTTTCATCAAGAGTGAATTCGACACGTCTTTGTAGATATATGGTTATCTCTGATGATATGATCGAAGCCTCAGAATCTGCTATCAGACGGTGGAGTGCAGATTCCCTGAACACGGATTCAAAAGTTTTCAGTTCACTATCCCTGTAATCGATAATAGTCTGCCTGACAAGCTGACTCAATTCGTTACTGGTCAGTGTTGTCTTCTTTGGATCATAACTTACATGGACGTTCAATAGCAAATAGGTGTATATCGGATCAACAATCTCAGGGATAACTGTCATGATTGACCGGTTGGCAATAATCTCGTTCTTGATTCTATCTTTCTCAACAGCAGTTATCTCATAATTGTCTGTTGGTTTCAGGGAGAGGAAAACTTTACCATACACGGGTGGAACGTTTTCAGCACCGGACCAGACTGATACAGCATCCAGATTTGGATAATCTCTCAGCATAAGAAGCTGGAAATCTTCATCAGTCACGGCCCTGTTCTGTGATGTGTAATGGATAGGTGCACGTTTACGGATTTCTTCGATTGTTTCACGTGAAGCACCAGATGCTGACTTTGTTATTGTGGATACGGCAATGTTTGCATTGAAGCCGTCTACTGCATCTGTGGCCACAAATCTATCCAGAGAATTACCAGCCTCTCCAGCAACATCAAGATATGTCACAATTGCAACAGACCCATTAGCTGGCTTTTTACCTATATAATCATCACCGAAATAGATGGTATATTGCCCATTGGCATCTGAATTTTCTTCAATCCAGAAAACCCTTGAGTTGGCTGTCACTTCTGTGATATCTTGTGCCTGTGTGTATATGGACTTGGCAGTATTGGTTGTGGACTGCTGGACACTCACTGTGATTGTTGAGGTGTCTACGTTTGATGACTGGATGGTGAAACGTCTATCTGGGTTTCCAACCACATCCATGAGATACTGTTTTGTTACAACTTCACCCTGTTTCAACCATACGTTTGAAAACTCAAATGATCCTGATGTGACATTCTTTGTGGCTGTGTTTGAGTGGATTGTGACAAACTGGTAATTGGTCCCATCCTTGGCAGATGATAGGAACTTGGTGAACTTTGAAAGAGTTGCTGTGTTTGAGGCTTGATCTTCAGCACCACCGGGTGTGACTGCAATGTCTACAAGAGCCAAGGCCCCAACTTGTGAGCCGGGTACATAGTTCATATGTTTGGCATGTGAAAGGATTGAAGCCCGGACCTGTGCAGTGTCACCAAATGCCTCATTGGCTATCATGTTGCCATAAAAGCCCATATAGTGGGTGTTATATGCCAAAATATCCAACAGGACAGACATACCGGCACCTTCAAAATCATAGTCTGTAAATTCAGCCTGACCTGCCAAATAGTCTTTCAGATTTTCCCTGATCTGATCATAATCCAGTTCAGTGATTCTTAGATTTGTATTTGAGGTTGTCATTTATCTGATTCTCTTTAGAAATAGTGAAAATGTGACCGGTGTTGTCAGTCCACGTATCTTGAAAACTACAGATGCTTCATACTGATTTTGGTCAGGCATCTGTGTTACACTAACTTCAAGCAAATTGGCTCTTGGTTCATAATTATATATCACCTCACTGATTGCATTCTCCAAAAAGTTTGCCGTCATAGGATTTATGTTTTCAAACAATAGCTTAGTGACGTTTGAACCAATAGAGTGTTGGAATTTTCTCTCGTAGAAATGAGTGAGAACCAGATTTCTGATTGATCTTTTGATTGCTTCAGCACCAATTAACTTCGAAACGTCCCCAGTTGCCGGGTGTTTTTCGAAGTTAAGATCAAGGTCTCTATAATCTGGTTTACGGGTTATTGACTGTTCCATATACCTATTTATGGATGTTTATAGTGTACTGCTGATGTTTAACCACCGTTGGCTGGTCTTAATGCAATTGTATATTCTCCTGCTGCATCCGACCCATTACTCCAAGCCGGTGGATTATGGAAACCTGCTGGAGATAGAAGGGCATTTCTTTCCATTATTCCAGCAGTTCCATTATTATTAGCATTCTGTTGTACAATACTTGTATATCCTGATGGTGCACCAAATGTTACATCATCATCATCTAAAGCACCCATAGTTACTATTTGGCAATTATTTGTTACTGTTGTAATTGATGGTGGATCAATTGCTCCACTGAATGAATTTGTTGTTTTTTGGGGTGATACGTCCATAGGTGTTGTTTGATCAACATATCTATACCAAACAGCACACCATGCCTGACCATTAAGACCACTTAGAGTAGACCCTTCCGAACCTGTCCATATTTTATAAGCACCTATTTCATTAGCACTTGTTTGACCATCCGTTCCAATTGAAATAAATCCACTTGGTTTCGTTTCACCACTTGCAGAATCCGATACATGGACTATTAGGCACAAATCACCAGCCTCTACAGTACCGGGTACTGTAATTGAACCACCATTACCATTATTTCTAGCTGATGCAATCCGTGTTATATCTGGAATATCAGCACCCTGCCCAGCCGATGCACGTCTTTGTCTATGACTATTCATTTCTTTCCAAATTTTCAATAAATTTTAGGAATTGTTTATTAGTATATTTTGGCTCACCCTGTAAAACTCGTATATCATTCATTATATGAAAAAAAAGTTGTCCTTTTATTCCTCTAATAAATCTTTTAGCATTTTCAGTAATGTCTAATTCTTTTTCGATATTTTCTGCATCAATTTCTTCTTGTGTCTTTGGTTCAACTGTCCATGTTGAGAATACCACTTTCTGAACCGGATCAACATTGTGTACCGGCCCCGATAGTTTTTCGTTCACACCAACAACACTATCCTGTCCGGATTCAACTTGTTTCCACATTCCCTTATCAATTAATTCAAACAGGCTCATATTCCACACCCCAGATACGTTTTTGGTGTTGAATGGTAATCTCATTGGACCTTTTTCGATGCTATACACACCCTCATTCAGGCTAACCTTGAAAAACATGTCGTTAGAGTAATCGTATTTGTATTGCATTTTATGTTATCCCATATCCAGACCAGATGCATAGCCATACCACGTGGTGCCACCATCTGATGTGATGAATTCTAAGGTGTCAACCCCGGATGTTGTTAGTGTTGGTGCAGTAGCACCGGCCCAATCAACGGATGCTGGCCAGTTAACTGTTTGTGATCCACCATTTGTTAATATCAATGTAAAGCTTGATGATAGACCAGAAACAGCAGCATTGGAGAATGTGAATGTTGTTGCTGATGTATCAACGGTTCCGGTCACAATCGTACCAAGTTTTAAATCAATATCCTGTGTACCACCACCAATTGAGCCGATTGCATTTCTTTTTTCAATAAAATTATTTGCCTGTACCCCGGTATCGTCTACCAATAATTGAGTTATTCCATTAATCTTTACCCCAACATCACCACCGGCTTCATCAGTTTGTAGATTCAATCTACCCGTTCCATGATGTTCTATACGGGATTCAGCATTGGCACCAGTGCTGAATCTGATAATTCTTAAAGCATAGTCTGTATAAGTATCATCCCCATGAAAATCTATGTATGCAAGTCGATCACCAGAACCCCCACTATTGATTTCAATATTGGTATCTCCAATAGTGGTATTGTATTGTAACATTGAACTGTTTGCCCGACCATAAGCAGATTGTGCTGTATCCAGAGCAATATTGGCCTGATCAAAGGCAGCAGATGGAAGAGCTACTGATCCATTGGCAGTGTCAAAGGCAGCAACAGCAGCAGCATAGGCAGCATTGGCTGTCCCATATGTTGACACAACAAACACGTTTGCTGAGTTAGCCGTATCATAAGCCCCAGAAGCAGCTATCTGTGCAGAATTGGCTGTTCCGAAAGCAGATATAGCAGCAGCATTGGCACCGTTGGCTGTATCATAAGCCCCACCAGCAGCCGTATTAGCAGATGCAGCCGTAATACTGGCAGCATTTGCAGTGTCAAAGGCAGCAGCACCTGTAATAGTAGCACCGTTAGCCGTATCATATGCACCGGAAGCCGTTATAACAGCCCCGTTGGCAGTACCATAAGCATTTATAGCAGCAATGGATGCATCATTGGCAGTAGTGTTGGCTGTTGTGGCCGTAGCAGATGCAACATTGGCAGTATCTGAAGCAGTTATAGCAGCAGCAGATGCAGTGTTGGCCTGATCATATGATCCAGAAGCCAAAGCTCCAGCAGCCACGGCATTGACATTTGCTGTGTTTGCCAATGTTGAGGCATCATTGGCAGTTGTGTATGCAGTGTTTGCTTGGGTGTATGCAGCATTAGCTTGATCAAATGCCGGTCCTAGTCCACCACTGGCTGTGTTGGCCTGATCATAAGCAGATTGTGCTGTGGCTAATGCTGTGTTAGACAGATCATATATGACATACACAGGTGAGTTGGCTACATTAGCCCACTCAAGGTTTCCAACGACAAAATGGGCAGTGTTGCCATTCCACTGTGCTGGACCAACCTTATCGGTTTCACCGGTATCAGCAACATTCGAATAGAACGTGTGTTGTATTAATAGTCCTGTATTGGCCATTACTGGAATGTATCCCCTTGGAATCCGTCACCTTGGAAGGTTGTTGTAGTTACAACCGGTGTTGAGGTGTCTGTTGTTTCGTTGCCACCATATGTATCTCCGGAACCCTGTGCAGTCATTGGGTTTGTATGTCCAGCATTATCTGGTTTTGCATTATCCGGTACATCCATGATAGCCTTGATACCATTTATGTAAATCTTGTTGTATGTAGGAATCAGTTGACCATTGCCGTGGGAGTTGATATCATCCTTGACTGCCCAAAGCTTGCTATTGACAAAAACCTTTGTCTGTAAAAGTACAGTTGTTGTGGCATCACAACTTCTCAGATCACCGTTCCTATGTGCTGGTTTACCGGCCATGATATTTAGAAGTCCTTGGTATAGTTGAATGCAGCAGCATCTGCTTCACCAGATTGTAGCCATGTTTCTGTTCCATCGATACCAACCATGCCACCAGCCTTCAGTGACATCTTTGCACCACTTTCAATCATCAGAGCCTGACCAGACTTCATACCCAGTGCTGTTGCAGCCTGTATGCCCACGGCATCGTTCTGTGATGCTATAGCCACACCACCATCTCCTGAGATGAGTGATCTTCCTTCTGTTCCGTGTATGGAATTGCCTTTGACCTTTGTTGACTGGTTTCCCTGAACTGCCAAGTCTGAGTCACCCAAAATGGCTTCTGATTTCTTGTTGGCTATGGTGTTGATTTCACCATTCACAACAGTGTTCATGTCACCATTCACAGTCATGTTATACTCACCTTCAACCTTCAGTGAAGCACCACCTTGAACAACCACATCGTATGCACCTGTTACAATCATCCTATGCTCACCAAATGTGACCTCATACTTACCTTTTTTGTTCGTGAACGTAACAGCACCATCCGGCATCATCTGGATAGATGAACCTGATCTGTGTTGTAGTGTTACAGATTCGGCACCCGGTGAGTCGTCCATCTGCAAGACATGGCCGGAACGAGTCTTATGTGAATAGTAAAGAGGATACTTCCCGGCATTAGTGTCCTTACGGGCATCTTTCGGTGTTTCGAATTCATCCGGTGTTGTTGCAACCGGGTTCGATACAGTCTCTTTTGCTGGTGTGTTAAAATCTGCCATTTAGAATCCCGGAAATAACTTTCCATCACCAAATAATCCATCACTACCATTGATCCGGTCTCTTGGTGCTTTACCGGAATCCACATGATCTTTTATGAGTGTTTTGAATTTGTTCTGGTTTGTTGTTGTCAGTCTGTTGAATATGTTTTTGATTGCTGATTGATCGAACATCCCTGCTGATGCACCACCGGCACCGGGAAGCTGTCCCATCTGGGTCTGAAAGGCAGCTAGTGCAGACTGGACGGCATCCGGAATATCAATAGACACACCACCGGAAGAATCGACCTGCTGGACTACATTACCAAATGCAGTCTCAATTTCTATAGCCACGTTGGCATACTGGTCCAGACCTCTAAGTGCATCATCCTCAAGACTCTGTAATGTTTGGAACACATCCTCTACGGTCTTGGAACCTTTCAGTGCATCTACTGCATTTTGCAGGAACACATCTGGGTTGATCTTGTCATCTGTGGAGAACCCACCACTGTCTGCTGATATGTCAGACTGCATGAGAACCATTGCATTTTCAATAGCCCCCTTGACTTCAGCAGGCATATCTGAGAACATCTCTGATTTTTGACCGGTTGTCATCTGGCTTAACATATCACCCATGGAGAATTTCAGGCCGGGTATCTGTGCTAACATGTCACCAGTCAGTATCTTCTCAAATTGCTGTTTGGCTGTTGCAACAGATTTGAGTGCCTTGTTTTTCAGACCGGCTATCTGTGACGTTGCCAGATGTGATGGGAGATGGTTGGCAAGGGATAGTGAGTGTTCGATACCTTTCTCGACAAGCTCAAACACCTCACCAACCCGTTTGGATTTTGGTGGAATCTTTGTGCCTGATGGACGGCTTCTTGTCCCGAAAATAAAGTCCAGTGGTGAGTTACCGGGAATACCAAAGTTTGGATTACCAACAGATGGTATCGTACCGTGGATTATGGAGTGGTTTGTACCCGGTTGTCCAACGGTTTGAACAGCCATAAGGCTTGCACCTTGGTCAATAACCGGTGCACACACATGCTGTTGACCTGTTGGTATGATAACAGTAGAGAATGCCAAGTGCTCATCCAGCACGTCCCGACCATGTTTCTGTGGAATACGGGCCTTAAGCTGCATGTTGTTGAGTGAACATGTATTTTCTGGGTTAGCTCCCGGACCTGCAACCCCAAACTGGTGCTGGTTGGCAGTATCTCTTTGAATTGACATTTAACCCCTCAAACCCCCGGTTGATCTTTGGGAAGTCCTGACACCACTCATTAACGATGCTCTGCTTTTTGGTGCAGGCACAGGGACTTTCCTCTTGATGGGTTGTTGTTTGGATGCTCCTAACATCTGGAGCCTGTTTGTTCTACCAACCAAACCACCTTCTGCCTCATCTATAAACTGTTTGAATGTTTTCATCGTACTTCCTTGGAACTGTATAGATTCGGATCATATTTGATTTCTTTACGGTTTGTCATATTCTTAAGTATAAAAGCTTTTTCATCGGGAGTTGCTTGATAACCAGAGAATAGTTTACCCATAATGAAACCTCTTTTTACTTTGGTATCCAGATGCAGTGTGCTTTCTATATTACCAGCCACAATCTTATAGTTAAGCAAGTGTGTACTCACGTTCTTATCTTTGACTTGTTTCAATATACGTTGAACAGAAAACTCCAATGAGTCTTGTTCTTTCTGCCATGGGTTAAGATTATATAGCTGGTATACTAGACTTCCATCAGGTTTTTCGAAAGTAAATATGCCATGTTTTTTGGTTGCAGCATCAGACAATTCATGATTAATGTCATCTGAAACTGGGATGGTTCTTGGGTATATCTTTTCACGGACCCGTTTTTCAGCCAAGAATTCTCTACCATGTGCCTTGTCACCACCACTGGTTACAAAAATATCCTGCATGAACATCTTGAGGTGTATCATTTCATGCATCATGATATCACTGGTATAGTCGATATCCATCAGCACGTTCTTGTTGATCTTGATCCAGTTGAGTTTATCCAACCGGTACTCTTTATTACGACCCCGGCCTTTACTGAAGTATGTAGCACTGGCCACCCCGGTTTTTCCCTTGAGGCTGGCATACTTGACCGGAACAGTGGGTATCTCACTATTCCAATATTTGGTGTTGAGTTCAGTGAACAACCGTGGCAGGTTATGGCTTGGCATGGCCATTTCTGTAATTTCTTTGGGTTGACACATGGCACAATCACAGGAAATTTCGATAGTCTCTTTGGTCCAGCCATCATCCTTCAACTGTTTTTCAGTTTTCTTTCTCTTAAGAGCCTCATCTATGTACTGTTTGAACGTTTTCATGTTAGACTTTTCCGAATCCTACTGTTTTAGATACACAATCCAGTGTTGTGAGACCTAGACCACCAGCTTTCACCGTGTGGGTCATTGAAGCTATCAAGTAGTCACCTGAACCATAATTCCTTGGATCAGTTGGCTTAACACCCTCAGTACCCTTATTTATGAACGTTACGTTGATCATCTGACCGGCATGTAAAGAAGGATTCCACGGGAGCACGACTCTCAAACCAAGCTTGTCTTCTTCAAGCAGCCCCATACGTGCCTGTCTTAAAAGACCATACTTCTCAACAGCCACCTCACAGGAGTCAAGCTGGCTTGCTGTTCCAAAATTCGTTGTGGCAGCAAGAGCAGCAGCCCCACCGATTCCACATGTGGATGATTTGTCACCAATGACAGAAAAAGCTCCATTGCTTGGATTGAATGGCAATATAGACCTACGTGACCCAAACTGACCAACACCGTTAAGAATGTCACTCAGCACGTCGAAATCACATGGGAATGAGTATGATATGATATTGAAAGGATCATATAGACCGGACTGGTAAACACCCTTCTCATGAAAGATGAACTTACGACTCTCCGGAACAGTCTGTTTCGTCATTTCCTTGAGTGATTTAAACTTATGGGTCCCACCATCATCATCGTTTGAATTCTCGTATGTCATGAAATGAACGAATGATGGATCATTACCACCGGCAAGTGCAACATCAGCCTGTTGTGATACTACCTGAAACGGGTGTATGTTTTCAGCAATGTAATCCCTCTTCGGATCAGCATCTTCTATATCCATGTTCTTTGCACCTATACATTGTGAGAGAACGTCCCTCACAACCTGTGACGGTTTGGTGCATGACCATGACTTTGACACAAGCATATTGGCATCCAGCAGCATTGACGGATCACATGCATTCAGGTTGTAGTTCTGGATTGACGTGGATTGGGGTGCTCTATTATCCAGCCTGTAGATAACCTGTTTGGTATCCATAGTGTGCTGAACACCATACTGTTCAAGAATCGGTGCATTGAATCTCAGTTTCAGGTTCTTTCCAGAGTATTCATCCAGAACCTTACGGGTTGGTGAATGGTGAATGGTGTCTTGAACTGCAACAGATGTCTGTAAGCCGGGTGTGAGCAAAGATTCGGAGAGGTTGAATTCCATTATGGAAAGCATATCCGATTTGATGTTATCGGGCACACCCTCAACATCAGCCACAAAATAGACTTTCTGATCACCAGTATAGCTCTTCAAACCCTTGTCGTATTGATTTTCTGGCATTATGTGAGGGACCTCAGACCGTAGTTGGCAAGTCTATTACCACCAACCCTGCTTACTAATTTACTGAATTCTTCCCTGATCTGTGGATAATAACCGGGATCGATAATCTTTATTGTACGTTTGGACTCATTTAGAAGAAATTCATAGTCATAAAATGAAACACGGTCTTTTGTTATTGTCTCTATACATGATGATCCATTACCTATATCATATGTTTCAGTGACGGTTACTGCAAGATCAGTGTAGTTATCATATGGGACCTCAAGATCATCAGCCCCCACGTCTGCTTCATCTATCTGGAATTTCTGAACAGTCTCTTCCCCGGTTAACGAGTCCTTTCTGGTGACTATCTTCTCCCAGTGGTGATAAGTTGTTTGTGCAATTTCAAACGACCCATACTTGTTGACTATGAAGTTATCGAAACTCCGGTTATCCATCAGCCAATCATATTGTGGATCGATGATATTGTTTGCCAAGAGAATTACCCAGTGGGCTTCCGGATTGCCATACCATCTGTCTGCCAAAATCTCCGGTGTCTCACCATCCTTGAGGATATACTCTTCATAGGCTGTGGAGTTATTGAGTATGTTTGTGAGAAATCCGAACCTGAACAGGATATTGGTAACAGCCGTATAGTTGTTAACCCCGACTTCACCCCTGTTGATGTTGTAGTTTATGGTTGGAAATTTAGAATAAAAATCTGCCATTTTAGAATCCTTGTGCCACTCTCAACTTTGATAGAACCTCAGTCTCACGGAATTTCAAAGTCAGTCTGCACATTACCGGATGTCCATTAGAGAACGTCACCCACCGGGAAGCAGAGTGTGGTGCATAGTCAACTGCAATGTTTTCCAACACACACGTGTTTATTCTTGGGATTGCCAGATTTTCCTTGCCTTTATAGAAAAAGGTTATGTCAAACTCTGATGGTGGAGTGTATGTAAAACCAAGTGACAATGAATCGATTTCCGGTGCTGCATGGAATCTGAGTGATTTAATGATGTCATACATGGCATCAGACTCTTCCTGACTCTCTGGTGCAAAGAGAAATGTGAAATCGAAGCCACGTTGTGGACTATTTTCAAACAGGAATTCAATCTTTGGATTGATAGGTGCACCAAGTAGCTGTGCACCCCTATTCAGCACACCACCGGGTGTTGCAGCACTATCACCAAGAGATGTGGCACCCGTAGCAAGGTTTGTTATACCATTGGCAATGGATGGGAACAGTGGTGATATGAAACCGGATATAAATGAAGCTGTTGTGTTGACAAGGGTTCTTGCAGCAGCATTCGTGATGGAAGTCAGTGATACGTCTGCATACATTGCAGATTGTGAATACTGCATGGTATCGGGGATATATAATGCAATAGACTCTTTGATCCGTCTTGTGAACCGTGGCCTTGATACCTTTGCCGGGTTGTTCTGTACAGTTCCATCATTATCAAAATACTGACCGTCTATGTTGAATCTGAGTGCATCCGTCTTGGAGAGTTCATTCTCCATTGGTGTGAATAGACGTGTGCCGTTCAACGTTTGGTATGTTGATTTGTTAGGCACGTTGATATTGATGATCATATAATGTGCCTGATCAGACTGTTCACCAATATCTTTTGGGAATACCCTATATGTGAAGTCATACTCACTTTGGGTGAGTGTGAAGTCTGACGGCACATCACTTGGTAATTCAGCCCCTGTTCTGTTTTTCAGGACATCTTTAATTGCAGTGATTGCCTGATCAAAATATGAGTCGGCCATTTTTCTGATTTCTCTTTGGTTTCTAGTTTACTTATAAATATACACATGAAAAGAAAAGGTTATAGGAACATCCAGAAGGGGAAATTCATTCCACGGCACCCCGAAAAGTATAAGGGCAACCCAAAGGGGATCATATATCGATCTTCTCTGGAGTTGGAGTTCTGCAATTATTTAGATAACAACCCACATGTTCTGGAATGGGCATCAGAAGAATTCTGTATACCATATTTTGACCCAGCCAAGAACAAACCAAGAAGGTATTTTCCAGATTTCTGGATGAAGGCCAAAAAGGGTGACAAGATCAAGACTATGGTTGTCGAAATAAAGCCATATTCCCAGACAAAACCACCAAACACCAAGGGTAGGAAGAAAAAGGAAACTCTCATCAAGGAAGCTGTCACGTATTCAACAAATGAAGCCAAATGGGATGCAGCCGAACAGTTTTGTAAGACTAAAGGGTGGGAATTCGTGATTGTTACTGAAAAAGAATTGAGAGGGTCTAATAAATAGACATATGGCAACAGAACCCAAAGACAACAATCTATTAGATAAGCTCAAAAAGGCTATAACGACTCGTGCATTTCTTGGCAAGACCAAGGATGCAGCAAACTGGCTTATTGACAAAGCCAAGGAAGCTGTATTCGGGCCTACACAACAGAAACGTATCCTGAGAGACACAGACCGTAAACGACAGTCCGTGGATATCGGGAGCATGTACTTCTTTGTGTATGATGCTAAATGGAAAGACAAGTTACCATACTTCGATAAATTCCCTCTGGTTATCCCCATGGAGTTTTACGGGAATGGTTTTCTGGGATTGAATCTCCATTATCTCATCCCACCACAAAGGGCAGTTCTCTTGAACCGTCTGAGTGAATTGCTCACTAATAAGCATTATGATCACAACACCAGAATCAGGATTTCATATGGTGTTCTGAAATCGGCTTCAAAATTTGAAATAGCAAAACCAGCTATCAAGAGATATTTGTACTCACACATACGAAGCCGGTTTATCTTTGTTCCAGCAGATGAATGGGATATTGCAATATATCTACCTGCTGAAAACTGGTCAAATCAAAAAGGCCCAGCAGCCCCACTTAGGAAGAGAAGAAGATAATGGCATCATATCCAATCCAAAATGCCCCCGACATGGGTGGTATAAACTCATACTGGTCTACCGTATCAAAGTATGGTGGACCAATGAGGCCAAATCGGTTTGCTGTGGTTATTCCAGCCCCACTTATTTTCGGCTCATCTAACGGCTTTACGGAAGAACTGGCATATCTGTGTGATACAGCATCCCTACCCAGCCGTGGTTGGTTGCTGGACCCATACAAGTATAATGGACCAACACGTATCCAACCAGTCACACAAGAGTATGAGCAATTCAATGTACAGTTCATTCTACGTGACCAGATGCTTGAAAAGCAATATTTTGACAACTGGATGGAAATTATCCAACCGGGTCATGATTGGGGATTCTCATATAAGAAGGATTATTGTGTAGACATTCGTGTATATACATTATCAAAGAGTAAAGACACTGAGTTCACAGGCACATATAGTGTTACATTGAAAAAGGCTTGGCCAACTTCAATTGCAACAATTCCATTGACTGATGCTGATAATTCCTTTGGGAAGCTTGAGGTCTCTTTTGTGTATGAGAGATTGTATCGTGATGATGTTGATCCACAACCATCAGACTTTCAACTTGTTGACATACCGGGTACATCTATCAAGAGAGAAGGTGGTACAAGACTACCTCAAATTGTACCAGCTAGAATTCAATGATTTTTGGATTCTGGAGATGAGTCAAGCTACTTAGAAAACCATAACGACTCTAAACGACTCTATAATCCTTAAAACGGGACAGTATACTATATAACACGAGTTTTAGGCTTGTCAAGAGGCAAATGAAAAAAAACTTTAAAAAAGAGAGATATAATGACAATACCAAGATCACCGACTGTACCACATACGAAAATACATCTACCTTCTGGCTTGACCGTCACTGCCAGACCATTTTTGGTTGAAGAGGAAATGATACTTCTCCATGCACTGGAGAGCAGGTCTGAGGAGCAGATGATGACTGCAACCGAACAGGTTCTTGGTGCATGTATCATAGAGCCTAAGAATCTCAAAATTGCTGAGATGGCATATTTTGATGTTGACTACATGTTGATCAAGATGAAGGGTATTTCCGTGGGGACTGACATGAAGGTCAAATTCCATTGTAATAACGTGGTGGATGGGAAGCCATGTAACCATGATTTTGACGTTGAGTTTGATATAGATGAATTGAAATTCACTGAACCATCAAAGAATAACCAGATAGAGCTTGGTGATGGTATTGGTGTTGTGATGAGATATCCATCATTCTATGCCATGAGACAAGCTATGTATGAACTGGATGATAAGCAGCAGGCTATGGACCTAGTTGTGGATTCGATAGAAAAGATATTCGACAAGGAAACAGTGTACAGTGATATGACGGATCACGAGAAGGTTGAATGGGTCAACCACCTCACAAAGAAGCATTTTGACCTGATGGGTAATTTTGTCAATCAGGCTTCCACGGTATATTTCGAGACTGAACACCAATGCCCATCATGTGGATTTGATCATAGATTGGAGTATAATGATTTCTCCGGTTTTTTTACCTGATCTTTGGCTATGGTGATCTTGCCGGTATATACTCACAGAGTTTCCAACTATCATATTTCCACAAATATGACATGGATAAATTCAAGAAGATGATTCCGTGGGAACGGTATATGTTCATTGATATGATGGCAGCAGAAATCAGTGCCGAAGACGAAAGAAAACGAGATGCTAAAGCAGCACAGGAAGCAAGGAACCGGCTAAATGTATAACGACAGTTCACAGATAAAGGACTTTAAAAGATACATATTAGCACAACCAGTACGAAAAAGACAAGAGATTGTTGATTTTGATGATACCGGCTTGCTTGATTTCCTGACTAATGCCCTGACCCCAACCGAAAGAGCATTGCTGTTCCCTGATTACTTCAAGAAGGAAGTTCCAGTCACAACAAAAGATGGTACTGCATCAGACACCCCCAGAAGTGGAACATCCACCCAGACCGGTAGTGGTACACCAGACACCCCCGGTGTGCCTGCCCACCCAGCAGCACAGGCAGTAGCCAGAGAGAGGGCAAACAAAGGTTCACAGGTTCCAGCACAGGAACCGGGTAGAAAGCCTGTTGTTGGCTCTAATGGTAAACCTGTAAAGCAGTTTGAACCACAAACAGGTGTGAATAGTCAGAGTGAACGTATGAAAGCTGTTTATAACGGATACATAGAAGCTGGTATGTCTCCAGCTTGGGCACGTGCCATGATTGGTGAGAATGGTAGAGAAAGCAGTTTCAGTAAAGCAGCTATGTTCCACACCCACACAGATGCTGCAAACGGTGCAACAAATGTGGGTATGATGTCTTGGCAGGGTTCAAGAGCTAGAAAACTTATTGAGTTTTTGGGTAATGTACCGGGTGCACTTGATGAAAATGGCCGACTAACAGAGAGTGTTGCAGCCATCAAGGGACAGGCAGCATTTGCATATCATGAAATCCAGAATAATCCATCTTATAAAAAGACTCGTGAGGCTATGGCTAATAATCCGGATGGGATGGATGATATGGCAATGGCCACGGTTTTAGGTAAGAACTATATACGTTGGAGAATAGATGATCCCAGATATCGTTCCAGTGGTCTGAAAAACCGTAAAGACTTCATGAATAAATTTGACAAGATTATGGAAACTGATGGCACTGTTATTGGTGCATCATATCCAACACCATCAGAGGGTGGAACAGCCACATCATCAGAGGGTGGAACAGCCACGGCCATAGAACCTGTCAAGACCTCATATGATGATCTTAGATCATCCTTCCCTAAAGAAGTTGGTGTTGATTCACCAATATGGGATCAGGTGGACCCTGAACTAAAGAAAGCCAGAAACAGGATTGTTGATAGAGATGGTGGGCTTGTTACCACTGAAGCTCTCATTGCAGCAGATGCAGCATCAAAAGTTTTGAGAAAGAATGGTCTCAAACCAAGAATCCCACCCGGTGGTGGTGGTGATGATAATCATTCTAAGAACCATGGTAAGGGATCATCCGTTAACAATGCAATCGACTTGGCAGCAAGTGATGCTAACGGTAAACATGTGAGAATCGGGAGAGGTGTGAGTAGAGAAGTTAAACTTGAGATGGCAGCAGCAGCCCAGTTGGCATCAAAAGGGAATTTCAGACTTGGAATGCCACTTGCTGACTCCAATGCATCTATGCACCTACAGCCTGATCCTAAAATGGAAGCCAGAGCATGGGGATATACTGACAAAGGTAAGGCTGGTGGAACAGGATCGATAAAATCACTTCAACGTGATCGAACCGGGCTTGGGCAGGATACGATTACACAGTATGAAGCAATAAAGAAAATGAATCTGGATGAACGTAATCAGATGCTTGCACAAATCACTGGTGTAGAAACATCAGGTGAGACACAAGTTGCAGAAGCACCGGCACCGGCATCTATGAAGACGTTCATGGTGAAGGATATGTATAAACCTGCCATGGAGACCATCAAAAAGAATGCAGCCAAGGTTGGTGCTATTGATAATGGAGATGGATCGTTTTCAATGACTGAGGAAACTGTAAAGAATCTTCGGGATAAGGGAGTCGATTTTGAGCAATATGCTGATGTTGTAGATAACCCTGCACCTAACCCTGCTGTTGCAGAGGCTGTAAAGCCCACTGAGCCGAAGATAGTCAATGCCAGCACTTCGGGTACACCAGAAGCTCCTACAGCCTCTCCAGTGCCCCCTACAGCCCCAGCACCGTTGTCTATAGATTCAGAAAAGGGTGAAGAAAAACCATTGGAAGTAACCGTGCACCCACTTATGAAGAAAAACAAACCAGTTGTTGATCAGAAGACATCACCAAATTTGAAACCCGTGGGTGATGAGCAGGCTTCTAATACAATGCCAGAAAAGAATGTTCAATATACAGAAGCTGAACAACCTGCTGCACAACAACAACAAACAGCAATGATGACCCCATCGACAGTACCTCAACAGCCACCCCAACAAAGTTCTGATGACACATCAGCAAATAGAAAGGTGGTCCCTAAATCATATGTGGATGCTGTGAGAAGATCATCTTTCCAAGGTGCTGAAAGAGGTTATTGGAATCCTATTGGGACATCAGCACTGGTATAAAAAAAAGAGGGGACCAAAATCCCCTCTTCTTCATTAGTGTTTAGTCACCAAGATTATTGAAGTATGCCAATTCATCATCGTCATCTTCAGATGCTTTATCTGCTGCATCATCCAAATCAAAAGGCACTTCATCATCTTCATCATCATCACTAGCAGCTTGTTCTGCTTTTGGCTTCTCTTCCTTCTTCTTACCTGATGGTGATCCGGTAATAAGTTCCTTGGAAGATGTACCAACAACCCGATCCAGCTTTGCCAGAAGAGTTTCATAGGATTCATAGTTCTTTGGATCAACAAATTCCTTGATACCATATGTGCTGTTGCAGATTTCAAGAACCTTTTCAGGGTCTTCGTCAATAGCACTCATCGGCTCAAATGTTGAGTCGTCATAGTTTGGCCAAGAGTTTGGACCAGACTTTTCCAACTTCTTCTTGAGTTTGAAGTTTGCACCCTTAAAAGGATCAAAGGCATTGATAGGAACTTCACCCAACTCAACATCAGGATTCATCAGATTATTGATCTTGTCAAAAATCTTGATACCATACCTGAACAGGAATACCTTGCCATTGTTATCCGGTTTTGCCGGATCATTGACAACAAGGATGTTGGACACATAACTCAAACGTCTTTTTGAGTACCGGGAAACAAACTCCCTTTGTGCCGTACCTTCACCATGGTCCCATAGCCATGTATTGTATTCAGAAACAGGGTCTTCCTGCTGAATGCTGGTTAGGGACTTTTCAATATACCACTTACCATTCTTACCCTTGAACCCGTGAGTCCAATAACGTTGGAATGGTACACCATCATCACCATCTGCTGGTGAGGCTGGCAGGAACCGGATAATAGCCATTGCATTACCGGCTTTGTCAGATGTTGGAGTCCAGAATCTCTGGTCATCTGCTTTTTCATAAGTCTTGTTCATCTTTGACATCTCTTTTGACAGAGATTCCAGATTTCCAGACTTCTTCTTCAGGCTTTCTAAAGTATACATTTGCAGTTCTCTTCTTTGTTACTTGCCATTATGGCTGTTTATATAATCGTATATTCATATCCATAACAAAAAACCGTAATTAGACTGAGATGAACTTCTTCAGGATGTTCTTCATTTTCGGCTTAGAGTATTTCAGAAACGATCTAAGCTTCATGGCCTTATTACGGGTATCCGGCCATAGTATGTCTTCCTGTAGTTTGGAATCTATGGCTGAAAAGTATTCGATAGGCAATATATCGTTAAGGATGATCAAGGTTTCAACCCCTAACTCACCAGAATATATTTCCTTTAGTATCAATGGGTTCTGCCCATCTATCACCTGAAGGGCTTCGATGGGTTCATCAACTTGACTGAACAGCTTCTCAAGGTCACTCTTGAAGAATTCCCCGATAGCTTGTTTCCGTTTCGTGAATTGTGTGAATTCCTTGTGTGCCTCTGGTGTGAGCAGTTTACCCACCCATACAGACTCACCGGACTTGAGATTGGCCACCATGAAATCTACCATTTCACTCTCACGGTACTTGCTGGCCAGTTTATGAAAGAACATCTTGTCTTTCCTCTCATTGAATTTTTCCAATGAGGTATTCTTGATTGATCCACCATACAAATTGTAGTCATACTGCTTGGTGGTGAAGTGTAACTTGATAGCTAGATATGTTTTGAACACATCAAAAGGGTCCATTCTCATTTAAGCTTTTCCACTAATTGTCTTGTTATTCTTTTAGAGTTCATGCACCTGATAAAAAATGTCCCGTTTGGCACGGGACCACACCCACTGATTACTAGACATTTAGAGGGACCGTCTTGAACCATGTGTAAAGTCATCCAGTCCCATTGGTAGAGGTAGTAAAGGACCCCACCTTTGTCAAGTGAGGTCCTTTTGTTTTTGGAGCCTGTGTGGGGAATTGAACCCCAACCATCGGGTTTGAAATCCCTAGATCACCCAGTGAACACAGACTTTAACCTTATGCAAACATCCATTCACGAATGGCTTCCGGAGTCACATTGGCATGTTTTTCCAACCCATACTTCTGGATCATTGGTTCGATCTTTGAAATGAGATGGGTCGGCACCCTGTTCGTATAGTTCTCAATCTGCTTATATTTCAGACCACGGATATAACCACGGGCAAGATGTGTGGCTCTGGCTGTCGGACGAACCACACTGATCCGGTGGTGATGCAAGTTTTCAAACCTGCAATATTGTACATCATTTGGTTTCCACAGCTTGGAAAGTTTTCGACCATACTTAAGGGCTTTCTGTTCTTCCCGTTTGATGATCTTCGTTTCCTCAGAGAGGGTGTTGAATTTGACTTTGAGTTCGATACTCATTTTCAAGTTTCCTTATGTTTGATATGTAATTGTATATCACTTCATCATTTTGATATGTCACTGCATATCAAACTAGGGTGGTTTTTGAATGAGGCATTCAGAACATTGTCATTTCCTTTTACGTTTTGGTTTAATAAGCATCCGGTTGCCGGTCAAGACTTCTGCTGTTCACAGATCAGGAATTCCACCCCTCAAGCATATGTGTATACTCTACATGGCACCATACACAAAATCTCGACCGGTCAACCGAATTAGTATCCTGCTACTTTAACACTACCACGGCCTCAAGCCAATTGGGCCAATCAAACTACGTTGGACTTCCGGGTTTAGTGCCCAGTGTGCTTTCAGGATGTTCATGATCCTTAGTTCTTGTAACACCTTCTCAATTACCGGTAACCGGTCGTCTCTCGAAGGAACCATATTGGTGCATGACCCCCAACATGGTGGAATTCAAATTAGTTGGTGGATTCTGTTGCTAGGTTCCACCGGACCCCCGTACTCAGGATTCTAACCACAAAGGGTTAGGCAGCAAGAGCCATAGGTGCAAAGTTATCGTTTGCATTTGTTTTCTAGCCAGTCGGCCAACCAGTTAACTCCAGTTACTCATTACTCACCTAATCGATCCTGTTTCATCCCCATCAAGAGCACATCAGTCATTTTACAAAACTGTCTAACATCGAGAGTGCTTTGTTCTACAGCCAACACTTCAATGTGCTCATGGTGGAGATGTGGGGTACTGCCCCCCAGTCTTAAGTGCTTTTTGTTTCCTTCAACGTTAACAAGACTATTTATGGCACTTCTCTGAACGAATGTCAAGAACTTTTTTCAACTTCCATCATGTCATAATCACGACCCGTGACAGAGGTTCCATCCATATTCCAACGATAATTACCACAATCGGTCACAAAACCATCGGAACATGTATCGTCTTCAGCAGCTTCAAATTCCGGTCTTACCCAGAAACCACATCGGACTCTGACAAAACAACCTTTGTTTTTAATGACATAGTTGGTGAAATCGTTCATTTCGGAAGATGGTTTAGTGGCTGGATTTTTCAAGACAGTTCCTTTCATAATACTCTTCATATGTTTCGTCCAAAAATATTTCTCGGAAATTCTTTCCAAAACGAAATTCTATTCCTTCTTCAACAGTGACTATGGTTAGATTTTTGATCATCTCTTTGAAGTCTCCGAAGTAAGGAAAGATAACATCTTTGAAATACCGGTTCTGTTCTATATGTAACCAAGCATTGAATACGTAATCAAACCGGTCAATATCCCTCTCGTGATCCGGAAACGGCTTCAGGAAAAAGTAGAACAGTGACTCTGTGACATCATACTCTTCATGTTTCACTATTTTCTCACGTGGGACCCCACCAAGATGTGTCACCAAACCTCTTTTTTCAAGGCACTCCACCCACCTTCGTTTGTTTCTCTTGATCCGTGACTGCATCTTCTTTGCATCGGCTTTGTCATAAAGCCCGGTTTTGTTGAAAAAGTTCTCATCCGGATAGAGTGGTTCATCATCCGTGGTGACTTCCACGATGGAACACTTACTCCCGTCGATAAGAGCAGCCCTGATGGCATAAAGATCAGCAGATGCACGGTTATTGGTCAGATATGTGAAACGGCTGTCAGAAGGGTTCTGATAAGCTCTATACCAGTTACCCAAACCCTTACGTGGTTGGATACCTTCATTTATGATAGAGGCTGTGTTGGCTGATGAAGTTCCGTGCATCAAACTGATCGTGGTGTTGACGGGTATCATGCTTCACCTACCAAGAATGCAATGTGATCAATATCACCTTTGTCCAGTTCTGTACGGAGAACATCATTGATTTCCGTATACCGTCCCTTGGCATCTACACGGGCATCCAGAATAACACCATTTTGAAACAGTTCACTCCCCTGTTCCACCCGTACATGAATCCAGTATTTGTTATCACTGGTCCGTGAGATTTCAACATCACCACCGGGAAAACCGATAATGGTGTATGGTTTCTCAGGTTTGATTTTTGGATCACCATGAAGGGTGGTCTTCCCACCAATCTTGACTTTGTTGTTTTCTGTTCCCGGTTGTGAACGTAATGTCATGCTCCAAGCTCCTTGTTGATCTTGGCAACTGGCAGACCGGCAAACCGGATGACCTTACCATCACCATTGATCTTGAACGACCCGGCAGGCACCACCATAGTGTCTGTCACTTCAACGTTACGGGCTTCCCAGTAGGATTTTTCCTTGGCATTCAACTGACGTTGCACGGTTCCGGCAACCCCACCATCTGGCTGATCCTTCCGGCTCACTTCAAAGAACCCAGTCAATCCGTTTGGAAACTTGATGCTGTTTGAAGAACCATCACCGGCTGAGAAATTCTTCTGGATCAGTCCCAGAGTCTCATCAGCTTTTACAGTCAAACCATATCCCATTTTCATATTCCTTTCTTCGTGTTTCTCTCTATACCCAGAGAATGCCACAAGGGCTGACCGGAGTCAACCCATAAAACCTTTCAGGGTTTGTTCAATTGACAACTCATCAATTTCCCTGAACATGATGTCTTCTGCATCTTCTGCAAACTTCCGGCTCACATTGATTGGATCAAGAATGTTGACTTCAATCCACATGAGTCCATCAACATTTTCCAGATGTTCACGGACATCACCAAGTGTGAGTTTCCGGACCTGTTCAAGAATCCTCTTGTTCCGGTCGGCTTTTGTGTCATCCAGTGGTTTCATCCTACAAGACCCCTGTGTTCTGCAAATGCTTTTGCACCATCAATTGAGATGTGTGATCCAAGATCGTCCAAGACCTTACTACCCTTGTCGAGAACCCACATGGAGTATTTGTCTTGTGGACCAACCATACCGGTTATGTCCCTATGGGTTACAACGAAAGTTGTGTTGTTCTTCCCACGTGGGTCTTTGTACACAACATCATCCCAGTTGAATTTGCTCATTTGAACCTCTTCGTGAGTGTGATGGTTTCAGCAGGACCATAGAGTTTATCCAACTCTGCTTCAAACTGATCAATCTCTTCCGGACCAATCCCTTCACGATACCCGTACAATCCGGGATTTTCGTGTATACGTTTGTTCTTCTTCTCTTCAATCTTACTCATGACTGCTCCCATTCGTAGGTTCCAACCTTGTTACCGTTCATATCGTAGACACCACCCTCAGTGATACCATTTAGAATGTTGTTCTTGAGGTGTGAGAGGATACGAGCAATCTCCAGATCACCCAGACCATCCTGAAAAGCATCGTTTCCGGTATCAAATTCAATCTTGAACATTTGGTTTCCTTTCTTCGTGTTTCTCTCTTATGACCAGAGAGTGCCACAAGGGCTGACCGAAGTCAACCCTTTTCTTTTCAGGCTGGAGCAAACAAGTTCCGGAAACCACCCATGGCAACATCATAGGCTTCCCGGACTTCGGTTCCCACCCAACCGTCTCCATCATCATCCAGATCATGCTGGATGTTTTCGAGTGCAACCAAAGTGTCCTGACCATATTCGTCATGGATAATCTGAAGGGCTTCTGTAAAAGTCATTTTGGAGTTCCTTTCTCTCTGTTTTCTGACTACACATACATAATGCCAGAAGGGCCGACTCATGTCAACCCCTAATTTTCATTCCATTGGTTAAATGTCATCATCATACCCTTTCAATATTTTGATTGTTGCACCCTTCCAGTATGTGGATACGATTTTAATGTAACCCTTTTTTTCCAGACCTGCAAGAGTGGGTTTTTTGGTTGTGGTCACTGCTTTACGAACGAAGCTACTAGGAACATTGGCAGTGGCTTGGCTGGTGAGAACCCAAACTTCTTCACCAACATGGTTGGAAAGAGTTTTCATGGTCTCAATCTGGTTGGGTGAAAGTTTCGTCATCGTCTCGTTTCCTTTCTCTTGCTTCTCTCTATACCCAGAGAATGCCAGAAGGGCTGACCGGAGTCAACCCCTAATTTTCAATGTCCGGAGACTTCCATACCCATCCGGACAAAATCCATCTTCATCTCCTGCAAGGCTTCAATCCGTTCACCCAAGGCAGCAATGGCAGCATCCCGAACTTCTTCCGAATTGTGGCAGGTCTGGAAATTCCGACCGTGGTAAATGTCCGTGCTGTAGAGAGCACCAACAGCATCTTCCAACTGGTTGGCAATGTTCATGATCTGATTGACCAGATCACTTTTGCTGTTACCGTTCATGTTAACTACCGGTGGGACCAAATTCTTCATGGGGAGTTCCTTTCTCGTGTTTCTCTCTATACCCATATAATGCCAGAAGGGCTGACCGGAGTCAACCCTTTCTTTCACGAATATTTGAGGGTCACACCAAAGGCACCCTTGAACTTTTTCAGCAGGGCTTCACCACTTTCCCGGTGGATGCTTCCGGCTTCGATGGCTACGTTAACAGAGTGTTCCAGTGCTGCAACATCCCAAGCAGTCAGTTCCACTGTGTCGGGTTTGACTGGGTTCTGGTATGGTGTGTGGAAGGAAACCTGTGCTTCTGCATACCGGGTTGCTATGTCAAATGTATCATACTGGGCTTTATAATCACCATCAACCCACAGTTCATACTTATCTTTAGTGTTCTTGTTGATCTTCACTGGCTTGTGTGCATTGGTTGCTACCCAACCCTGTTTCAGGTCAATTCCATGTACTATTTGATACTCTTCAAATTTCATACCCATTTCTTAGTTCCTTTCTCTCTGTTTCTCTCTTATAACTAGATAATAGCACATGGAGACATGGAGTCAAGTGATTTCTTCACCATATGTTTTCAAGAGGATTTTACGGGCAGCTTGGACAGATTCATTATCCTGATGACCCATGGCAGTCTTTCGGATTCTCTGGTAGTGGCTTGGTGGTTTGATCAAACCTTGTTCCACCCGACCAGCATAAACATCCCTCAACAGGTCACGGGCACGTTGCAGTGCAGCATCTTTTTCTGCTACCAGTTGGAGATGACGTTTCCGTGATCTTTTCGGCACATGTGCAGCACCTGAATGGAGACCGGCATCACCCCATGATGGTGCAAGACCACGTTGGGTAGCAAACTCTTCAAATGTCAGAACTTCACACATCTTACAGGTCTCCCAGATCATAGTAACCGATAGTTCCATCATCCTTGTGATAGTCGGCTATCACTTTGGAAGAACCAATGTTCCGGAACACGTTCAGGGACTTGAAGTCAATATCCGTACTCGACACATAGGCTTGTGACCCATAGTCAGGACCATCAACACCCTTCCGGACCTGTTGGACTGCATACTTCAGTGCAGGTTTCAGGCTCGTGTAGAACCGGGATAGACCATCTGTACCATCGGCAGGCTCAACACGGATAATTGGCTTGTTCAGTATCATAACTTGTTTCCTTTCTAGTTACACATACTCATTCTTGTCATAAAACTCATCAGCTTCAACAAACTTGATGAAGTCACCATCTTCCAGACTGGATACCAGACCGGATGCATATGCACGGGCAGCTTCCTTTTCGTTGAAACCCTCACGGGAAAACAGGTCTACTGCTCCATGATGCTCAATGTAAAATTTGAAATCCATAATGTGTCCTTTCCTCTTATGTCTACACAATAGCATATCTGAGATTGGTGTCAACAAAAAAACACCCCTATGGAAATTAATCCAAGGGGTGTCAAGTTTCCTAGAGGGAGAAAGGACAGAAAATACCTCTAGCTAATAGGGTTGGTTGTGTGTTGGAGTCGAACCAACATCTTTTGATGATTAGAGAAAGGATTAGATAATCATCAACTGTCTTCCATTAAACGACCACAACCATAAATTCTTTATCAAGTGCTTTGAAAGGCTACCCCGGCTCTCGACTTCCGGGCCATCTGATCACTGTTTTGTTCACTTAACCACAAGGAACTTCACGGTGGTGGTTATCGACGGGGGCCAAACCCCATAACCCATCAAAGCACTTGATTTGTTCTTTCCTTCTTTCTTGATTACAGTTCTACCTGAACATTCTCAAAGAGTCAAGAGTTTTTTCCAAAAATGTTCAATTTTTTTCCATCCCTTTGAACTGTAACGATAAATTTCTCATCCTGCCTGATTTTATACAGGGTGGATTTCAACACCATCACGTCTGTCAACGGCTTACCATTGATAGAATGGATGATATCACCGATCCTCATGTCTATTTTACTTGCCAGACTGAACGGCACAACCACCTTGACATACAAACCCTTGTCACTATCGAACTGGATTCCAAGAATCAGGTTCTTAATCTTCTTATGTTTGATCAGGTCATGGATACGGGTTCTGAGATAATCACCATCAATAGAGAATGGGATGTTGCCGAATCTGCCTTTTGTCTGATCAGCAACATTCACCATTGTATTCATGGCTACAACACAATCGTTTTTTACGGATATCAATGGACCACCAGAATTACCCTGAAGGATTTTCGTGTCGGTCTGGACCAATGGTACGGATCGTCCTGATCCGGCAAACCTGTCATAACCGGACACAATACCACGTGTGATCGTCCAGATCAAACCCCATGGGTGTCCGATACCAATTACATCCTCACCCAGTACAATCTCATCACGTCTGCAAAATCTCAGAACTCTGGGGGGATTTTTAGCATTCTCACCAACCAACCGGACCACTGCAACATCTGCATCTACATCCGTAGCAACAACCGGCACCCGGATTTTCTTCCCATCTTTACTAATCAAGGTGACAACCTTTGCATTCCCAACAACGTGGGCATTAGTCACAACATATTCCTTATTGAAAAGGAACCCCGTGCCCATTCCAACACCCTTCTTACCTTCTTTATTGATACTTTCACTCTCTACGAGATAAACAGAGTTGACATTCCTTTTGACAAGAGACTCCACTGTATTTTCGTTCAACAGGTACAGTGTTCCAAATATCATGATCATGACGGTTAGTGAGAATGTGATGAAAACGTTTTTCATGGTGGTTCTTTCCAGCTAGTGATTCTTTTTATGGCTTCATCCTTGTAGTCCAACACCTGACCTTTGAAAATCTTGGTGTAGTTCTCTTCCAACGAAGTCATAGGGATGACGATGTTCTTTACAAAGCACCCTGTCATCTCATAATACATCAATGAATAGGTTGTGGCTTGGATGAAATAGTCATCAATCCATTCCCGTTTCTTCATCTTTCTGGAATTCTTGAAATCGATAATTGACATATCAACGTCAAACAATCCGATAACATCAACCCGTCCAGCCGTCTTGAGTCGTGTTGACCACAATTGAACTTCTTGGGTGAAAGGTGTTATCCTGTCCAGAACCGGTCTTATATTCATGAACAAAGATTTGGTGAAGGGATCGTCTTCAAATTCAACGTCCTCATATTTCAGATAATTCTCACAAGCTGTGTGTAGCTTCTCACCATTGCTACCGGCTCTTTTGGTTATCCTATCGGCTTCCTCATCACCAACCCTTTTTCTCCAGTTCTCCAGACCAGCCTTTGCCGATTCTGGCTTTGTCTGTCCTAAAATGGTGGTGACAGATGGAACCCAGTCACCCGTAGGCAACTGGTATTCCCTGAAACCCTTGTCGTATCTCACATCAAGTGTTTGCTTCTTTAACACGTATCATCCTGACATTTCAGTTTTTGTAATGATGTAATCCTTCACCAACCCGGACCTTACAATGTCTTCCTTGGTGAATTCAACATACTCAAAATTCTTCATCCTCTTAGTTATATTTAGAAACTGTTTCACCCCAGACAACTCTTCTGACTTTTTTAAGTCAGTTTGCCTGAAATCACCAGAGAATATGATTCTGGATGTGTCACCCATCCGGGTTATGACAGTATCCAGTTCAGAGAATGTCATGTTCTGGATTTCATCAACAATCACTATGGCCCTTTCGAATGTCATACCTCTCAGATATGACGTGGTGGTAAACTCCACCATCTTCTTCATCTTCAGGACTTCATAGCCATCACCTCTCCCAAAGAGATCATCAGCAATCTGTTTATACGGCTCTTCAAATATCCGTGATTTCTCACGTATTGAACCGGGTAGAAATCCCATGTCCCGGCTGGCCACAACACTTCTCACGATGATCACCTTATCAAACTCAAAGGATTTCTTGGTTATCAACTCTTCCAATGCCAAATACAACGATAGATATGTCTTTCCCGTTCCTGCAAAGCCGTGTAGGACCACATTAAGACCTGAACGGTATGATTGCATAGCTCTCTTTTGATTGTCGTTCATGGGGCTTATATGGGACATTTCAAAATGCTGCTTGGGTTTGTTTCTTTTGGCCATGGTTGGTGTTTCTTTCCTTTGGTTGGCTATAAACGAAAAAAGGCCACCCACAATAGTGGATGACCTTCAGACGATACTAAAAATTACTTGTTGACTTATACTCCCCGTGGGACCACGTATCTTCGTTCAAGGTTGTTTCCTCTTGGATGAGCTTCCTTCACCTTACCCATAATATCTTGCCGGAATGCTAGGTCCGGTTTGGTTACACCCAGACTTACTGGGTCACCTATATTTAGGGAAGTGAAGATTTGTTCAACCTCTGGATGTTCCTTGATATATGTCTCTCTTTCAGACATGGAGAGGTTCAGATTGTACTGAACCCCGGTCTTCTTGTTTTCGAATGAATAGATCGGCATGTTTCACCTTCATGGTTTATGATACTGATCTATTTAGTGGATAAGGCACCGTCTTCATTCCAAAGGCTGGTCCGGAAATCATCATAATGTTTCCTGAAGTTGGTGTGGTTCCACTCATACGGCTTCTTATGGTCTGCTATTGCAGACAATACCGGCTCATAAACTGCTCTGGTGGTGTATGTCAAAGCTTCTGGATCACTTATGACATCCTTCTTAACCTGTTCCATGAATTTTTTGTGAAAGGCATCCCTAACTGACTTGCTCATATACTCCTGCTCTATCATATCAGGATTTGGCATGTCGGGCATATCGGCACGTACTTGGCTACCAAAATGCATGTCAATCTTACCCTTCATATATAATTGAACATCAGAGATTTTGAGAGGTGATTTCCGAATATTTTCCAGTTCATAATGCATGGCATTCAGATACCTGATCAGAAAATTGGCATTAAGAATATTCTGTTTAATCCAATAATCCACTGGTTTCATGCTTTTGATATCACCCTTGACATAGTTCATCAAGACATCAACAACTTCAGCATACTCATCAACCAGATAACTGTCTGGCATTGACTGACAAGATATTGAAAGCTTGTTACCACCTATGAAGCAAAAAAGGTTTGGTTTAATCATTATATCAGGCTCCTGTCCATCTAACACCGGTTGGCATTTTGTTGAGCACATTACCCCGTGCAAAGTTCCGTGCTGGTCCTGCTGTGCTGGCTGGTTTCAGAATGTCACCAACCTTAAAAAACCCACCTTTGGTTGTTTTAACATTGTTGGCTCTCACCACAAAGGCAGCAATTGACCGTTTCTTGGGATTACCCCTATCATCAATCTCACCATTCCAAATCTTGATGTATTTCTGGGTTGGCTCAATGATCATACCATCACAGTAGTCTTTGATCTGGGCTTTGTAATAGTGTGCATTTTCTGGTCTCTTCTCAGACATACCATCATATGTCTGGATGTAGCTTTTCTGCATCAGGATACAATATTCAGCTACACCCTGTTCCAGAGTTTTTTCTGTTGGGGAATCTGTCATTTGGAATCCTTTCATTCACGTTATTAATTGTCTTATAACATGTGAAAGGGTTGTGTGTCAACAACTAATTTTCTATTCGAGTCTGACGGTTTCAATGGTTATGTCATCATACCCATCATAGTCGGCTTCTTTGGCCATCTTGGCTTTTCTTTCAGTCCGAAAAGTCCGGATGGATTTCATATCCCACCCGGATTTTCTAGTGAACCCTTTTTTGTAACCTGTGACAACATATACGTTCATTTTGGCTCCTGTCTGCTATTTCTGTTATTCAAACTCAACAGAGTTGATCTCACTATATTTAGCAGAAGCACAACGACATACATTATCATGTAGTTCTGATCGAACTGATGAATGGACGTGGAGTCCTTGAATGCTGTGAATAGCAAATGTGCTTCCAGCAATCCCATGATCACGGATATTGAAACCATAATAGAACTTATTGTAAACCCTGAAAGTCCACCAAGCAGGGCACCCAGACCCATATGACCAACTTTATCACCACCGGCTGCACCAGCTACACTGAGACCAGCAGTCACAAATAGCAAAACAACGATACCTAATGGAAGATGAATCCACATGGTCAACCACCATTGCCATTCAGCAAAATACCGAACCATTTCACCCGAATTACTGTATCCGGAAGTCAAAAAAACCAAGCCTGCAATAGCAAGTGCAATCCATCTCATAATATAATCTCCTTTTAGGATGTTGCTGGAAACTCTTCAACCTCTGGTTCTGCTTTCTTAAGACCAAGGTCAACGTGTGGGTATGCTTCTTCAACCAATTTTGGTGTCAGGTAAGGAATTTTCAAGTCCTTGTTCACCAATCTCATCATCATGTCACCCTCTCTAGGCTCCATTCCTTCAAGCATCTGTGTGAACAACACTACACGTCTCTCATCGGTTAAACCGTGTGGTGCATTTTTGTGATCCTTCACATACAGATACATACGTCTGGCTTCCGATTGGAAATTGACATATGCCATCCCTGCTGGAATGTCATCACGTTTGAACTCCACCTTCTTTAGGGCTTCAGGGAACTGGATAGCCGGGTGGAACACACCCACCAGAAACGACTCAAACGGGCCTGTGTGGTTTCTACGGAGAACCTGAATACGTTCTTCCTTGTTTGTGGCCTTGAGGAATTCATCCATGACCTCATATACATTCTTCATTAAAATTCTCCAATCTGTTCTACAAGTTCTTTTTGTCTTCTGGACATGAAATAATTCATCAGATCGGTTCTCTTTGAGACCTTTGCATTATTGAATTCCTTCATGATACTGATACTTAGGTCAGATGGGATGTATTCAAAATCCATCAGCATCTTATTACGTTCAAATTTCTTTAGCATCTCATCGTCACAAAATTCCTCTGGTTTCATGTTTACCCAGTTCACCAGATTCTTGGACAGGATAGACTTCTGTCTCTTCTCTATCAGGAACGAATTGTCTGGACTCTTGATATTAGGTATACCGTCCGACTGATCACCCCGAATGATTTTCTCCATCAGATAATGCTTCGGATTGTCTATAACCATAAACTGTTTGGTCCTTGGACAATATTGAGACACACTATCATAAGTCTGAAGCTGCATAAAATCCTTGTCTGTTGATATGATAATGGAGTTTTCCAGATTAACATATCTCACAAGGGTTGCTATGATATCATCAGCTTCAGCCTCTTTCAGATAGATAACCTTGTAGGGTGAATATTCCTTGAGAGCTTCTGTGATCTTTTTGATCAAACCATATATCAGCACCCAGTCATGCTTAGATTCTTTCTTATGGGCTTTCCGGTTGGCCTTGTAGTAGATGAATTCCTTCTTTCTCCATAAGTCCTTACCATCACAGCAAATCACCATATCACCATATTCTGAAAACCTGTTCTTGTAGCCTTTCAGAGCCTCAAAAACTTTTCGTTCAACCACCAACTCATCAGTGGTGTCTTCGGCAAACACCGTGGCAATCACCGATTGTGCAAAATCTACAAGAATCATTGTTCCATACCTTTTTATTATTCATCATTATGTACGGTTTATCTGTGTTCAATTCAAGTGTCAGGCTCTATGTCACTTGGGATGTCATCATATATATCCGGGAATTTAGATTCAACTGTAAGGTTAGGGGTGTCTTTCATGGGGAACAGTTTGACGTGCTTGTCAAGGAAGGGGTGGAGATGGTGATAGATACCAAATTTCTTGTAGGCCATGGACCTGATGATATCATACATGAACAGGAATGTTTTCTCATCATCAATATCATAGCTTTTCATATGCTCAATCAACTCACTGCCTATATCATCAACGATATTTTCAACATTGACTTTGATACTGTTTAACATAGCCTGATGAACCTGCTCATCAGGAACCTGACGGAAAACATTCTTCTCAGGAAATTTCACTATGTTGTTAGCACTCATTTGATTATCCTAACTAGGAGTGTGTCGGAATTGATTCGACCCACTGCTTTCTGCTCTTTAGTCTTCAGTTCCTTCATGATCTTATTACGAATTATGCTACCACCATCCCATACCCGTTTGAGAATGACTTCCGGTTTCCTTACGATCTTTGTGATCGACTTATCCGGATCAAACCCATATACCGTGGTTCCCTTGACTGTGAACCCGTCCCTTGTCCCCGTATAGAGGACAGTAAGCTTCTTGTACCGGGTATTGAACAACCATACTTCAGAGGCTCCCACGAGCTTTACAGGCTCAACAGAGACCACTTTGTATTTAGGATCATCCTTCTGATACTGGACGGCAATTGTTTGCTGTCTGGCTGTCTTGACCTTCTTCTTACGTTTCCGTGTCGATCCTTTGATCAGCTTGTCACAAGCAGCAATCAGAGTGTTGAACCATACGGACATATATTTCAATTCTGCTTTCGAGTAGCAGTGATATGCTTCAACCAAATCCTTGTGTGTCTTGTTAAGAGCACCGTCAATTTCTTCCAGCACCTTTTTGTAATGCTCCATGACGTGGACGGCTACTGGACCCTTAACACCATGTTCAACCAACCATCCATATATGTTGGGTTTCTTGACCTTGTTCTCAAGATCATCATCCTTCTGATCATCCAGCATATCAATATACTGATACGATTTCATGAGGGTTGATACTTGAGGGGATTTCCGTTTTCGGGTTGGGATGTCATGACTGATTTCGAGCAGGTGGTTGATACCTTCAGAAACCTTGTTGACCATCTCAAATGGTAGCTCAGTTCCGTTGGTCATTATCCTAGCAATCCAACCAACCGACACACCTAGTGTGATCATCGATTTGTAATTGAGGTTGGCAACCTGTTGGACTTCATCATCCGGATAATCACTATTCTTCATGAATTCTACAACATGGTCCAATGATTTTTTGGAACCATGCATATAGTTGTACCAATTATAGGCATTGGTGATGTCAACACCATCGGGATACGATTCAAGAATCGGCTCTGAACCAAACGTGTCTCTATCAACTGTCCGTTTTTTCATTGTCTTCTTTCATGTGATTTTCTTATCACCATTATATAGGACCACATTTCAAAAGTCAATAAACCATAGGTTGTAAAACTACAACCATAGGTTGGTAGACTCATTGAAAAAAGTGTTCTATAATAAAGACTTAGAGTAAATTATTTCTTGGAGAATTTTCTCTTAGCTCTTGCACGTCTCTTCTTGGAGCCGATCTTTCTTCGGCCCTTTGGTGGTCTGTTCTTATGTGGATGTGGCAATGTTCATAATCTCCTATGGCCAGTAATTTTCTTGGAACTTGAATAGTTTTTCGAGAGAATCATATCCACCAATCAGATGGATGTCTCCATTACCCCATTTTGAAAAAATCATGGGCATGGTAGGCTTCTCAATACCCTTCCACTGTAGAAAGGATTTCCAAGCACCCACATCACCGTTAATGGATATGGTAGTGTACTTGATACCTTTCTCATCCAACAATGCCTTGGCCTTGTCACACCACGAGCAATCAGATTTTGTCAACACCAACAGAGGTTCAATAAACTCAGGTTTAATCATCCGTACTTCTTCCATTTTACCCATTCCAGAATTTCTTCAGCCCGGTCAGGTGAGAGGTGTTCTTTACCGTATGCATACAACCGTTTGTATGTCTCTGCACCGTGCCTATACCATGACATGTCTTCAGACATTTCATACATGAAATCATGCTTCATGCACATGTCATAGTAGGTTTTTTCTTCCTCAGTGAGGGTATCTTCATATTTCAAATTTGTCATAATAGAACACCATATACATGAGTTGGTGGGCTGTGTCAACCTTTAATTTACATATTGACACGATTTATGAAAGCTTTGGCATGGGCTTCCGACATGAATTTGTTTTCGACGGCATGTTCGTAATCTCTACGGTATTCGGTTCTCATCATACGAGTCATTGGACCTTCACCGAATAGGTCAAAGCCATTGAAAAAGTTTAGCAAAGCAGACATTGGAATTCTCCACAAAAAAAGCCATGGATGATTCCACGACTTCTCCTGTATTTATTGCTGCACTGCACAAAACTCAATCCACCTTATTGCATATCTGTTATGCTTTCCACACCAAGATCACTTAAAATATCTTCCAATTCTTTTGCAAAATATTCCAAATCTTCTACACTGTATTTGTGACCATGTTCTACCAATAAAGCCTTAATGATAGTGGCTTGTATCCTTAAGTCTTTTTTGAGTAATTCTTCTTGTGATTCTTTTTGTGATTCTTCAATCTTCGACATTTTCAGATTTCCTATACTTATGTTTCCGTGCCCAATCATGCAACATTCTTGGAACTTTATCACAACCTCTAGCCATTTTATGATTACTGAAACCATCAAGCAGCCGGATAAATTTATGATACTCTATATCAGGATCACCCATACTGAAAAACATTAACCACTCAGTCTTCCCCATTTCCCCCCATTCAGAGCTTCTTGTATAGTTCAATCCTTCAATGAAATTGACAACATCACTGGTCCTGATATAATAGGGAATTTGTTTATTTTTCGTCATTTCCCATAATCCACTTCATGACATGATCAATATGGTGAGGGACCTTATATTCCCTATTGTTGGACATACGAATCGTGCACCAGTTATTTCCCCCACTGTCTGTGTATGGGTCTAATACTTCAGACACAAATTCAACATTGATATATACATCATACAACCATCTCATATGGTCTGGTGATGCAGCATCAGCATGTTTAATTAATATAAATTTACTCTTTGACATGGCTCTTGCTAACTTTCACATGCATCCAATCATTATAATACTCTTCTTTGAGAATTGCATCACGTTTGAATATCTCACTGGCTTCATAATAATTTGCCGTACCCTTCGTCTTACATAGGTGAAGTATTTCCCTATGGAAAGCACCCTTCCCAAGTCTGGCAACCTCTTCCTGTATCGTCTTGTTCGATCCGTAATAGTCTTGCCAATCAGACTCAGCTTTGTATTTCTTCTTCTTCAGCTTCACTTGCCGGGTCTTGCTCACATAGAAGAATTTCCGACCTACGTATTTCTTATGGGTGACGTTATTGGTGATCAGGTAGACAAATCCATAATAGCCTTCGGGGATTTCTGTCAGGGGTTCTTTGTTGTAAATCCAAGGTGTGGTAGTCATATTCATACTCCATTATCTGGGAGTATTTATGTGACCTTCCTACAAGTCTGGATCGAATATTTCCAAGAGGACAAGGTATACCACAACAGAAGTCATTATGCATATTGCTAAGATAATTGGAGCTACTGTCATGTAAAAAGCAATCACCCCACCCATGTTTATTGCAAACAAAATATATACAAGAGTAAGAAAAGCTCCCAACACTGCCCATATTTTCATTGTACTATGTTTCATTTTTATCATCCTTTAAAGCTTGATATCAAATGGAAACCATTTTGATGCATCACGTGTAACCATCAACTCACCATCCTCATTCACCTTCTCTTCAAATTGCCAGCACCAGTGATCATATTGGGTTATCTCATGTCTGGGAAACTTCTGGCATTTTGGAGATAACCAGTATTTACAGTTCCAGCAACCATCCCGGACTGTAATACTCTCATCACCGAATACATGTTCTTGAATTTTTCTCATAACCTTACCCATTCAAAATTTTTCTATCACTTGCCTTAAAGTCTCTGAACTCAGCTTCGACCAAAGAGAATTCACTCTCTGTGATCAACCCAGCCTTCAGATCACTCAATGCCTTCTCATATTTCTCTTGAATTGCATGTTCCATCTCTAGCACCTTTACTGTTGGAGTTTCCTGTTTAGCCACGGCTCTCTGAAGATCACCGATTCCTGTGAGTGATTCTGTTTTCATTTTATGAATCCTCTAGTTTCATTGACCTATATGTAATGTCTCTATATATTTTTACAACGTATGTTTTGTGACATCTGGGACATTTCATCAGAACCTCTTCTATACACTCCAAGAGTCCCACACTCTCAAGATTGGTCTCTCCCTTACAATGTGGGCACTTACCGTGCAGATAGCTTACTGTTTCATTTTCATTCTTCATATTTTGTCTCACATGGTGGTTTGTTTATTCCAAAAGGATAGTCTTCATACCTATCCACACCGGTCTCATCATACCAAGAACAATCGTTCATTGTCCTGTAATTTCCATTACTGCAATAGTCACAGAACCCGTAATCGTTACGGGTGAGCTTTCTGTGTTCACCGGGTTGTCTGTATATACCCATATATATGAGGAATTTTTCCAACAAACTAAACATCGGCAAAGGCTTTCAGGGCTTTCATATACCACACATTCTTGATATCATCATCTGTGATCTGCTTCAAGTCATCCACTGAGTTGATTCCACCCCACCACGATTCATAACCCATTATGATTTCGTTCAGTTCCGGAACAAAGATTGCCGGGTTGTTGTGTGCATGTACAATGATTGTTTCTGTCTTCACTTCATACACAATGTGGGCATCAACACAAACATCACCCATGTAGAATCCAAGAAAGGTCTTGTCTTTGTATCTCTCACCCACCGGCCTGATAGACACCACGTCCCCGATTTTGGAATCAAACCCGTTTATAGGTTTACCAAAAAACTGCTTCTTGATCTTGATATCAGTTTCTTCAATATTCTTCACCGGGTTTTCTTCGATCTCTTTAGATAGTGCAAGCACAAGAGCATCAAGACCGGGCAAGTTTCCCATATCATCACACATTATATATCTTCTTTCTTTTCTTTTGCCACTGCCACCACTCTTCAACAAACTTCTTGTCTAACCACTTCTCATTACCTTCAAAGAATCTCTGGTAAACTTCTTTCATATGTTCATGATGCACATGTTCACCATTCAACACGTTTGCAGATGATCCCGGTTCACTCTCAGGTGCATACCACCCAGTCTTCTCTTCTGCAACACTCAAGGGTCTTGAATCATCATATGGGCCTATCTCAGAGGCATGACAGGAGACACAATGAAATGGTCCACACTGCTGCATCCCTACACCTATGTCCACATAGTCGGCACTGCATATGTGTCCACAATATGGGCAGTGCTCATACGGCTCTTTTTCTCCATATAGATATCCACCAGACATTATGTTTTCTCTTTTCTTTCTCTCTGTCTTGACTCAACACTTCTCATCAGATGGTTGATAGCTTCAATATCTCCAACATCAACCTGTAATTTTCTTGAGGGTGTTAAACCCTGCACAGTATCCCACAGTGCTGAGATTTTGTCATAGTAAAAGGAACCATACTTCAAAGCATACAAATATGGTGTGTAAGGGGTGGATATTATGTGACGGTTATACTTCCATGGTAAACCTGCAATCCAAAAGTTTTCAAGCTGTTCTTCTGTAGGTTTCCCGTATATTTCTTCATGTTCTGTTGTTTCTTTACCTAAAAAAGATTTTGTCTTTTTGTATTCAACCCCAAGATACATCTCTTTGCCCCTGTGTTCATCCATGAAGGCTTGCTTCTGATCTTCAATGAATTTATCACGTTCATTGAAGATCAGTTCAAGCTTGCCCTTCACTTCAGATACTTTCATTTCAACAGTAGTCATTATCACATCCTCTTTAATAAGTGTGCCGTATTGCCTATATTACACGTCCATAGCATGAATAACCCTTTTCGGTGGACAAACGATATAAGCCGTTTTGTAAATCTGTCCACGGCACGGGGACCCAGATCAAGGAGTCCGAAAAGGGTTAGCTCTTAGATTTCACATCCACCAGCAACACAAGCCAATTCCTGTGATGCAACAGTGTGATCTTCTTTTTCGTAATCGGCCATCTTAGCCCAATCCACATTTTGTGGAGTCAGTTTCAACAACTCTTCATATTCCTCTTCACTAATCTCTTGGTATGGTGCTTGCTTATAGACGTGATCAGAGTGTGGCAGGAATGACACACCAGACATTTCATCCAGATGCTCATATACCCATGATCCAACCTTCATCCATTCATCTTCTTTCACATACACAGTGATAGAGGGTTTGTGTTCACACCAGTATCTATGATATGTAAGCCATAGGGATAACTGTTCAATAGCCGTCCTGTCATTTTTGAACACACTGTCTGCTGGAGCCTTGATCGGGAATGAGAAAACAGACGTGGTATCTGGCTTGGTTACATCCTCTTCCACGATGAATCCCTGATCCTTCATGAACTTGGTAACAGGGTCTTTGTTGTCATTCCGGACTGTCCGGACATAAAATGGTGCAAACGATGGATGGATACCAGACGATGACAGAACCATTTGTGATACTGTACCAGACGGCTTCACACAAGTGACTGCCTTGGATTGTGGAATACCAAGCTTTTCAGCCCATTCCTTGTTGGTGTCGATTGCAACCTGCTTCAGTCTGTGTAGCAGGCTTCCCAGTTCAGCCAGTCCGGTTGAACCGTTGGTTAGAGTATTATCCATGATACCGGTCATGGACACACCCAGCAACCGTTCTTCATCACAATTGTTCTTCCATTTCTTGGAGAGGTATTTGAAATTTGTGAGGGTTGACTGGAAGGTTCCAAGGATCGTGGCCTTCCGGACCTTCTCTGCAAGTGTCTCTTCCGTGTCTTCTGGTCTGATTACCACTTCAGAGAGGTTACAGAACTCACCAGACCGTAGAATGATTTCTGAGCATGGGTTTGTACCAAAATCCCATTCAGGGTCTCTACGGCCATTCTCTGCAACCTTTTTCTGGGATGCAGCACGTGAGAAGATACCACGTTCACCGGACTTGGACTCATACAACGATGTCCATTCCTTCATGAAAATACCGATATCAACTTTACCCTCTACCACATAGGAATTGTTTGCAAGCATTCTTTGCTTTTGTGTGAAGTACCATTCACCTGACTTGGCACTTCTCAGACGATCATCAAACAGATCAGAGAGGGAAATTAGTGCAGAACGTCGAACACCACCAACAACAACGATATCAGCAATCTTACAAACGATGTCATGACATTCCAACGTGGTCAGTTTACGTCCAGCAGAATTCTGGAATGTATCAATACAGAACTCAAATAATGCAATGAGGGGTTCTGGACCAGATGCACGGCCACCGAAAGTTTTCAGAATCGATCCAGCCTTCCGGACCTTTGAAACATCTGTCTTTGGAATCTGACCACTGTATAGAAGGTGAATCAGTTCTTTGAGAGATTTTGCCCAACCCAGCTTGGAGTCGGCCACTACGATTGTAGTATCTGAGTGGTGGAAATCCTCTGCAACTTCCGGCAACTTGTTGACGTGCTTGGACTCAACAGAGAATCCAACCCCGGTCCCGTTCATCAGGATGTATAGGATTTCATCAAATGCACGGGGATTATCTATAGCAGTGTAAGCACAGTTATAACCAGCCACGTTCTCACGTTTTAAGGCATCACCAGCCGTCATAAGACATCTCATGGATGGCATGATGCTCAAATCCAGTACAGCCTGCTCAAGCTCTTCCCTGACTGTTTTAGATAGATTGAATTTATTGTTATCCTTCAAGTGATCCTTGAAGAAATCAAAATACCTTCCAACAGTCTCTGGGTAGGTTTCACGTCTGTTTTTCTCCGTGAGCCATCTTGAATACCTTGAAAGGTGAATAAATTGTTGATACTGGGTGGGTAAACTGTTACACATCCTACGTTTGTCCTTATTACTTGTTTGTTAATTGTTTGAAGTGAGTCCTGATATAGACGGAAAATGTTCACATATACCATTCCAGCATTGTTCTGCAATCTCTCTATGTTCTTTCTGGGTGCCGTTACCCATACGTAGAGCACAATAATGAATCCATGATCTGAGAGTCCCCGACATGTACATCGTGGATGGTGTCATTCCTTCAGGCAGTACGGCTCTTGCCTGTTCCTTGGCCACACCATTATCCAGTGCCCATTCATAGGCTTCGATAATACGTTCACTCACAAGGTTTTGATATTCCTGCCACTGGTGTTCCAGAAATTCATCATCCACATCAACAGAATTCTGTCTGTTCTTTGGGTCTTGGAGTCTGGCTTCACGGGTCACCATGTCGGCAATATTGATCCGTGCATATCTTTGTGAGAATTCCTGAAACGAAAACGACCTGTGACGTAGGATTTGTCTCCCAATATCACGAGTCGTTTTGATTTCAATAGCCATATGGACCATCTCAAAAGGGGACCAGTGCTTGTTGTTGATCAGATATGCCAACAGCTTGTCTGCTGTGTCATTGTTCAATTGATTTGATGGGTTTGATACCCGTGCACAATATGCCACAAACTCTTCTGCCGTATCAACACCGTCTATGTTCACCGGTTGGGTGACTGCCACTACTTTCACGTTCATTTCATTTTCTTCCTGTTGTTTTTGAAAAATTCAAGTTGGTTTTTGGTTGAGGCCATAAAACGATTCTCATTTCTCATTGCCACATCCAATGGTGTTACAGTACAGATCACATGATCAAGATGTTTCCATACATTATAGTGTGCACTTTTCGGTACAATTCTATCTCGTTTGATCTTCTCTCTCACAGCCTGTACCACGAAGGTGTCTTCAAGATAGATGCTCATTTGATCATGAACAGTATCTTTTGTGGTGTGCCTTCCAAAATATCTACTCATTATCAACCCTCACAAATTTTGTCTTTGACAATTCATCTTCATTCCCAAAAGCTGATGGTTCCAACAGTTCTTCAGTATGCCAAGCTATTTCAGTATGAACCCCAACTTGATATGGTTTGTCACATTTTGGACAGTCAAATTCAAACCCGGTATCCGGCTCCCAGAATTCATATTCATCACCATATGGTATGTGTTCAAATGCACAATATGGGCAAACAACTCCACTCATATCTTCATCCACTTCCCTAATTCCAATTTTGCTTGTAGTCCTGAATATGTGTTGTTTCGAATCAGTTTTTCAATATCAAATCCAGCCATGACCATATCATTAACGTCCTTATACTCAGAAACCTCATCTGGCCATATGACAATTTTGTGGTCACGGGCAACAGAACGTCTGATCTGAGAGACAACTTCAGTATTACGATAGTCGTTATCGTATATGTCTATGACGTTCTTTTCGGGGATATCCAGTATCTCTGAAGCTTTGTATAATGAGCAGTCCATCATAGCAACGGCATTATTCACAAACATAGAATCAATAGGGCCTTCCAAAATTCTCACTGGCAGGTCATAATCAACCTTGTCTGATCCAAAAGCCTTGATGGATTCAGCATCAGGCTTTATTGTTATATATCTGATACCCGTTTTCGAGAAAGACCGGCCTTGCACCCCTACAACGTCACCATTTTTCTCATTGAAAGGGATGATAAGCCGTTGTTCATCCTCAATTAATTTCTTCCCATTCTCTGGCCAGAAGTCATCTACAAAGGCTTTGAAGTCCTCTGCATAATACAACATGTCCAAAAATTTATTTGGTATTTTCCTTATCGTGAAATACTCGACTGCCATATGATCTTTTGGTAGATCAGACAGTTTCGGCAACCTGATTTTCAGCTTTGGTTTTGGTAGCACGACCTTGAAATCATCAGCATTTGAAACCACTTGCTTCTTTCTGGGTGTGAAGATTTCGAGCATGAATTCATCATAAACAGACCGGTTGTATTTCTTGAGAAAATCCTTGAACCAGTAACCTTCCCGGCAATTGTGGCAAAAGAATCGTACACCCTGTCCCTTCCTATAGAAATAGGCACGGGTCTTGAGCTTATCCTTTTTTGAATCACCACACAATGGGCATCTGAAATTCCATGTCTTGGAATCTTTTTGCTTGAATAGCTTCAAGCTGCCTGATATTATATTCAGGTACTTGGTTTCAATTATATCATTTGCCATAAAAAAAAACCTCTGGGGACTGTTTCCAATATGGAAGAGTAGCCCCCAGAAGTCAATGTGTCAAATTATTATTTTTAGGCTGTTGGTTCGTCGTTGGAACCAAACACCTTGCCCCACATAGCCACAACCCATTTAGGTGCAGGCAGGAGAAACCAACCTACACACAGTCCAGCAGCAAACCATGATGCTGAGTTAACCGAAAATCCTAGAAAATCCATCTTTTTTACCTCTTGTTAGATACTGTGAGTGGTCTGTTACCACCCGTTGCTGGTCTATTTATGAACACGTGATCATTGGTGATCACTTCATAGCTGTTGTTGTCCCTGATCTTCTGCATGACACGTGATCCAAACCAGAACCCCATGATAGCACCGAAAATGGATATTGTCTCCAAATCCCATATCAGGATGATGGCTTCTTGGAATGGTGCTCCACCTTGTGTCATTATCACTAAAGCAGTGCCTTTGACAACAACGAAAACAAAGAAGAAAAGGTAGGTAATGACAGGCCGAACAGAAGCTCTGAGTGATTCAATAAACTTGCCACCCCCAAGAGAGCTATCATGAGTTCGAAGTGAATCTCCTTCCTTTGCATCAGCCCTAGCATCTTCAAGCCTGATCTGAAGTTGAATGCCAGCAGCAGCAGCTTCCATCCGTAGCTTAACCATATCACGTTCATGCTCCAGTCTGTTCTTTCTATCGAACATCTCTACCAGTTGGGGTAATACTGATGATAGTGCCCCCAAAATTGTTGCTAATAGTGTAATCATTTTACTTCTCTATATGTGACATTTTCTCTTGGCCACGGGACCATGTGTAAATACCCATGATTGCCCCCATGGACAAATGATACAACCCACCATTTTGTATGGTTAGTGGAACCCATTGTACATAGCTTGTCTCGTTGCCCTGAAAGAAAACCATTGTCAGGATTGGTGCTATGATGAAATCAAACAGGCACACCAATATGTATTGCCATGCCATGAACGGTCTCCACCACCGTTTCAGCCTACTGTCTTCCAATGGACTCGTTTCAACCAGTGTCCAGACCCTGTTACTGTCTGATATGGTGGACCGTCTTCTGAAATTACGACTCCGTGTTGGTTTCGGTATTTCGTTTGGTTCTTTACCCGGTTCAAGTTCCTTCTGGAAGCCTTCCGGTGGTGTCTCTATAGACATTTAGGTACTTTCTACCAGTCTCGTTTCAATAAGACTGAATCGTGCACTTACAACCGTATCGTCTTTATCAGATGTTGCTGTCAATTCCAATAATGATTCTTCACCCACAACAAATGGTTGTGATGGTTTGAGTTCAACAACGTTTTCAACAGTAGTATCAATAATTGCCCTGAACACCTCATATCGTGCACCAGAGACAAGTGATTTTACCCACATTTTCAATGTAACAATTGGGTTTTTACCAGCTTGCTTACTTACATTGATCCACAACCAGTCAACAAGAGCAGTGTGGTCTCTCTGAACGAAAAAGAATGCCTGCTGTGTTGAACCCTCACCGGCAGGAATAATACCTTGTCTGGTCCCGGCTGTTACTGCTGTTGCTGTAATATTACCAGTGTTAAGACCGGATGAACCTGCCAGATAAATAGCCATACGGTTGATACCGACATATTCATTTACAGTGCTTACATTGGATGTTCCATTAAGTTGAACAACTTCCAATGTTGCCTTATTATTAGCATCATTACCATATATGATAATTGATTGTGCACCTGTTTGTGACACGTTATCAGATGCACTTGATGATCTGATATTAATTGTGTTTGCCCCGGTCAATGGAACCAGTCTTCCACCTTCAGTCCATACTGTAGATTCAACGGTGCTATTTGGGACAGTGCTATTATAACCCCACTTATTCCAAGTCTGTTGGCCTTGTCTCAATCCTAAAGCAACTTCATATTTATAATCGGTTGGTCTAACAGCTTCAGCATCATAATCCTGTGCAAGCACTGCATCCAGTGGTGCATTCAAAGCCGACCTATCGTTACTGAACATAGTTTGCAGTCTAAAATAAGACTGTGCTGAACCACTGTCATTATCGTTAGTGAAAACAACTCTACAATAACGTCTGGTGATTGTGAATTTATGTGGTGCATTGATACGATTTGTTCTATGGTATCGGGTCAGAGTTGAGTCTTGGTTCACTCCATCTGGAGAAAACTGAACACTATAATAACCATTCTGATCCGTGGCAATGGCAACTGTCACAGAATCATATACACCCACATCTTCCCACTCACCGGTAAATGTTGCATTGTTTGCTAATGGGGTGGTGGAAGAATTGTTCTCATTGATACCAATAACGGTATTTGTTGAGGAATTTTCGGATGCTGATGTACTTGAAAGAGAAACAACATTACCTGTTGAATCTGCTAACATAAACACTTCATACGATGTTGTGTGGTTGTTTGGGTCTGCTATGTTGCTATCTATTCTAAATGTTGCCATCTGTTTTTACCTGTAACAAGCTTGGAAATGCATCGGATCATAGTTTCTTTCCATGCCAAGTGAATACCAGCCTTCATCTCTGAAAGCCTGTACAAACTTTGCACAATCCGGATGAGAGAAGTGTGCATCTTTCCACTTGGTTCTCAGGCCGTTCCTAGCTGGGTCCATGTCGATTGCAATACCCCATGCATGTGTGGACCAACGGTTACCACCCCTAATCTTACGGACGTTCAGGCACCCACCAAACAGATCGAAGCCATGTTCAGCCCGTTCTTCTGGTGTGTAGTCGGATGCTATCTGTTCAAATATACCCTGAAGGCTCTTGGAGACCTTCTCATGGCATGTTATCTTACTTAGCACCACCTTTGTGTCCCAAGCCAGTTTGAGCTTGTATGGCATCTGTATCTGTGTCTGGTTTTGTCCCACCCGGCCATAGAATGACCGTAGGTCAGACATACGTTCTTTGGGCCATACTGAATATGGCTTGGTCTCAATGGTTGGGTTGTGAACATTATCATCTGGTGAAGTTCTCAGAGACTCTTCAAACTTGGCCTTGGTCTTCGATCCAACCTTGCCGTCTGTTACCAGACCAGACATTCTCTGGAACATGATGACAGATTGTTTCGACATAGGACCATAGAGTCCATCAATATTTCCCTGATAGAGTCCAAGATCGGCCATGTGTTTTTGATATCGTTTGTCTATTCTGGTCATTTTACGAATCCAGCCTTCTCCATGTCTGATTTTTTGATTACCAACCATTTACCATTGTTTAGTTCATATCCATACCCGGCAGATTTTTTTGGTCTGTCTTGGGTATCTGACCATGACTGTGCAGACCAAACGGCATCAGCTTTAGATTTATACCAACCTTCAATTTCCCAATCACCATTGGGTGATCTGATCAATACCCAGTTACCACTCTTTTGACCAAACGATAATGATTCACTCATAAACTCCCTAAACGTCTTCATTACTTCTTGCCATACTTGATGTATGTCATAGCCCCGGTACGTTCATCCTGAACGATGATTGGTTCATCCCGGTTCTTGTATGCATACTCACGGATAGCCTTGCCAGTATCACACTCACCCACATATGACTTCCAGTGCTTGTATTGCTTCTTGCCTTGTAGGCACTTGTGGTATGTGTCACCGTTCACTTCAAAACAGGTCTTGCCAGCAAACTTCTTCTTCTTGACGAAAACCTCACCCGTGTCACCTGTACCGGGGACGGCTGGACCAGTTGCATTGGCTGGTGCATCTTCAGCCATTGCCTTATGCTTTTCCTTACGGGGAAGCCTCTTGTTCTTTAATGCCACGACTCTCTTACGGTACTTGGGTGTACGTAGGTCCTTGGCAACATTGTTCTTTTTCTTGTCCATCAGATTATCCTCAGTCTGTCCACCACTTGTTGGTTCATCGTGATGTCTTTCAGATTCACGGTATTCCCATCAATGTACCTTACGACCTGTTCTCTTGGTAGGTATTGGAGATATAGAAGAAAAGCCTTGATGATTGGATACCGTTCCTGATCCAACTTGAATAACAGGAGTCTCGTAGTGAAGTCGGCCCCGAAAACGTTTGAAAGAACAGTGATATGATTAAGTATCATCCGTTCTTTCAACTCCCCTGTTGTTTCATACCTGCCAATAAGCCTTTTGATCCACTTGACCCTCTTCAGGTCTTCATCAAACTCACTCAAAGTGCAATGGGGTGAATCATAATGCTTCATTGCATAAATCATAAAGTTCTTCTCATTCAAATCATACACTAGACTACTCATTTCTTCTTATTGCTCTTTGTTTAGTCCAAGCTTCTTACGTGCTTGTTTAAGCCCACGGTCTCTTTTATTTATAACACTATCAGCTTCATCTCTAAACTCTTTTTTGGTACTGTACTTCTTTAATTGCTGGTTGTGATACTTGTCATTATGAGCAGCAGCAGCATAACGTTGTAGTTTGTCTGGTGACAGTTCATTGATATTTGTCTTGGACTTTGCTTGTTTTATACCACGTGTACGGTTGGCCTTTTTTCTCCGTGTGGCTTCATCCTCATCATCACCAACCCAGTCGAGAGTTCTCTTCTCACCGGAAGCTCTGTCCTTGTATGATTTGTATGTGGTTGGGGAAAGTTCGTTAATCTTTGGCCCAAGAGGTAGACTCTTTTGTGCCAACCCTTTAATGCCACGTGCTTTTGATTGAATAAATCGTTTACCAACAGCTTTACCAGCATCTGTGTTTGCAACAGCCCAAGCCAATCGTGCAGCATTCTCATCAATAAGTTCTTCCCTGATGTTTGAAACAGCAGCCAGAACCTTCTCAGGTGTTGGGAAGGTCTTACCCTTGAGTGGACCATCTTCGAATGTGAAGCCCTTGGAATATCTCCAGTGACCATCACCCAGTGATTTATTACCATCCTTCAAAGTGAAACCGTAACCGTAGTGTGCAATCAGGTTGGCTCTGCCCTTCTTCAGGATAGACTTGTTTTCGTTGTTGTCTAGCTCACCCCACTCAAAATTGGCTCTCCACTTTCCACCAGTAGCACCAGATGAATTACTCTTTATTCCTCTTGTTGGCTTCTTTTCCTTGGACTTGAACCGGTCAAACAGACCTTCGTCTAGGTCTTCTTCTTTTTGAAGACGTTTTTTGAGTGATGCAAAACCACGTTCTCTCTTGTTGAGAGTCTGTCCAGCCTTCTTCTTCAGATATCCACCGGTCTGATTACCATGATAGTCATCCTGTGCTTTCTGCCAAGACTTTCCGGCCTTCTCACCATACTCATCACGTTTCTTTTTTGAGATTTCATCAATCTGTTCTTCATCAAGAGTTTCCTCACCCATGATGTTGTCTGCCTGACGGTATGCAAGTGCATTGGCATCGTCTGCATCTTCTTCCTGACCACCCAGAATACCTTCAAGATTGTCTTCATCCATCAACTCAGCATCAATCTCATACATACCCTCATCGTTTACATTCCATGAGAAGTAAATGAACATGCTGGCTGGATCGGCCTCTGTCTTGACACGACCAGTGGTATCCATACCAATGGGTCCACCGAATTGCTGGACCTCAAAGGCTGTTTCACCTGATGTTGGATTGGTGAATATGAATTTTGGGAGATGGATTGAGTAATATGCAAGCTGTTGTCTCAGACGTTGAAGAGCCTCATACGGGTTCTTGTATATGTCGTTTGAAACTCTCTTGAGCATGATGTTTATGTTAGCAATCTGCCCAACATTATCCGGTTGCAGGTCATCCGTGGTGGATGCTGGCATAAGATCAACATCTTCTTTTATGTACTGTCTGAATGATTTCATTATTGAAGTTCCTTATAATGTTTTGCACCGGAGATAGCTCCCTTTGCACGGAATTCTGTCTTCGGAAACTTTTTCAAAGCATCAAGTGCCTTCAAAACAGGCAGGTTGATCCGGATAAACTTCACCTTCCGGTTTAGTTCAATGGCAGCAGCATACCGGTGATGTCCATCCAACAGATGATTATCACCGGAAATCAACAATGGTTTGTTCATTGCAGCCGGTGCTTTAGATTTGACGATTGCCTTAACAGCTTTTTTGTGGATATCCTGAATTGGAATCAGCTTTTTGGGATCGATACTCCCTTTGGAAATAACGATCCCTTTAGCTGCAACCCATTTCAGCATATCTTCTATATCACCGGTATTAACCTGTGGCATATTGTGTCGGGCAATCTTGATTTCAGCAAGATATTGCTTAAACGTATTCATGGATTAGACTCCGGGGAATACTGTATTATCCGTATTGCCTGCTGCATCACCAGTCATGGATGACATAGCTACCAGAACTTCATGATGAACACGACCGGCACGACCACCAGTTCCTTCTGTTCTCAAAGTCCAGCCTGCATGTGCAACCGATTCTGAAGATGTGTTGGCAACTTCTGTTGCTGACACACCAAACACACCAACATTAGCACCAGCTATACTGGCACCAGTTGTGACGTTGTTGTAAAGTCCAGCATAATTATTGGCCGTATATGCTTGATTTACTTGCATAACTACCTGTTTAGGACTATTATTAGCCCTGTCTATGTTACCCCAGAGTGGCATTATTCTTCTCCCTTTACGGTTCTATTATAGTATTTAGCAGTAAAACGATCTGCAAAACTTTCATTTTCTTCTTTAGCATATACTCTGACTTTTTCTGGCTCAATTGCTTTTTTACCCTTACCAAGCTTCTTACGGGCTAATTCAGAACCTTTATATCTCTTATGATCACTGCTTTTATCAGCTTCGTCTTTATATGCTCTAAGTTTAGCTGATGACAGTTCGTTGACTTCACTCTTCTTCTTGGTCTTGTCGTCTTTGTCCACTGGTGATGTATCAACAACATCATCATCGGAAACGTCCACGACATCCTTGTCGGACTTTGACTTCTTAACCTTTTCGTCATCATCTTCCTCAGACTGCATCTTGGACTTGATCTTCTCAGCACCCTTTTCAACAGCCTTTGTGACTGCATAACGTGTCAGTGCACGGGCACCAGCAGCAACCAGTGGTGCAATCTCAGCAATCTGCTCTTCGTTCACTTTTTTAGGTGGATGGTTTTGTACAATAGTTTTAATTGCCTCATCCTTACTCTTAATATTCATACGATAATCTGAATAATCCAAAACAACAGATGTGGCTACATTTTGAGGAATTCTTTGTTGTTGTAGGTACTTAGAAATTTTTTGATGATGTTGCATTTTTTTACCATCAAAGGTCTTAAATTTTGAGTCTAAATCATCAAAAACTTTATTCCAAAGCACTGTTGCTCTGTCATCACTTTCATCAATCTGGCCAGCTTCCTCAACATACATATTGAGTTCATACTTTCTGCCAGTGTTGAATACCTGCATGTTCAGAGTCTTGTTGACTGGCTTACCATTCTTGGTCACCTTGATGTGGAAAGAGTTTGTCTTCCCCTCAGATGGCTTACGTGGTCCGGATGCAATCTTGTCTGAAACATCTTCCATATCAACTTCATAACCCTGCTTCTCAGCCTGTTTGATAGCATGTTGGACGGCAGTGGAATAATCTTTGTGGTAGATTTCATAGCCGGATGCAGACTTGGATTCATTCAGACTACCCATCCACTTCAACCATTTTTCTTTGGTCATGTTCTTATCAAGACCTTCATCTTCTTGGGCCTTTTTCCAAGCAGCATCAATTTTACCCTGTTTATAGAGTTTTTTAGCATCATTATGGGTCATCTTCATTTCATAAAGATCAGACTCTGACATCAGAATCTTTTTGACTTCTTGTGTTGACATACCAGCCATTCTGGCAAGCTGTGCAACAGTCAGATTCATGTTACTGTCGAATTCATCACGGACACGATCAGCATCCCATTTTTCATCAATCTGCTCTTCTTCATCCTGCTGGTCACGTCTCTTCAGACGTTGTTCTGCTCTCCAACGGGCACTGTTGCTCTGTTTGTCATCAGAACCGGACTTGTAATCTGAACGTGGCTCATCACCCTTACCTTCATCAACAGATTTCTTGGAACCTCTCCAACCCTTCAAAAGACCATGAATTTTCTTGGCTTCTTTACCTTTGATACGTGTATCTTTCTTGATTTCTTTATCAACAGCATCCTTATTATATGCTTCATCCTGCTGATCACGTTTAAGTCCCTTTTTCTCAGTTTTAGCCCAAGCTTTCTTACCAGCTTTAGGTGACATGTGTGACATATCCATGTTTTTCCACGAATCTTTCTTACCTTCACTGATCATTCCAAACGGCCCTGATGGGGACATTCCGGATACTTTAGGTGCAGTGCTCCCGAATCCAACCTTGGTCATTGAAGTCATGGCAGCAGATGCTCTGGACACGAGACTGTCTGCATTTTCATTCAAACGAGCACCGGCAATATCAGACACCCACTTGATTTCAGCATCAGCCAGTGCAGCCATCTGCTTCTTGTCAAGTGTGTTCAGCATCCCTACAAGCTTCTTGTGGTGCTCTGTACCCGGCTTCAGGCTCTTGATAGCTGCAAAGCCACTCTTAAGCTGTTTTAGCATAGCCGGTGTGAAATCACCCTTGACCTTACCGGACATCTCTGTGAGAGCTTCCTCAGTCATGGTAAACTGATCTGTCTGATCATCACGTGTTCCATTATAGATTTTACGTGTTGCCTCAGTCAGTTTGTCATCTGTTCTGAATTGGTTGTAATGATTTCTCATCGTACTCTGTCCTTTGGTGCTCTGGTTCTTGTGTTTTGGTTAATTCGACTCAGTGAAACAGCCTTTTGGCCTTGTCCACCTTTGTAATTGGCTTTGTATGTGGTCTGCCCACCAGACTTAGGCTTCTGCTTGGAGATGGTTGTTGTTCTCTTTGCCACTGCTGGCTTCGGCACTGCTGGCTTGCTTCTTGGCTTTGGTGCATTAGCAATGCTTGGCTTGTTGACTGGATGTTGATCACCCGGCTTTTTAGCCACCCCAACAGACGGTGGATGTTGATCCCCAGCCTTCCTAGCTCTATTTACCTGATTTCCCTGCCCTTGGGCACCTGTTCTTCTTGAATTTGAGCCAACCATGGTTGCTTGAGCCAATTTTGTTGTAGTTTTAGCTGTAGCACCGGGTCTAGCACGATCCGGTCTCTTCGAATTTGATCCCACACTTGTTGCTTGAGCCAATTTTGTTGTGGTTTTAGCTGTAGCACCATTTCTCTTCTGGGCCTGCTGTCTTGAGACTTTAGGTTTAGTTGCAGTGTTATTGGTCTCAGGACTGTCTCTGCCAGTTGTTGGCTTACCAACAGCACGAGCCGGGTCAGTCTTCCGACCTATATTGCCACGTGTTCTAACAGTGCTTGGTGCTGTAGCAGCCCGTGGATTGGTTTTCTGGCCAACCTGTCTGAACCTTGGATTCCTTGCCGGTCCTGCCTGTGGTTTAGTTGCAGTATTGTTGGTTTCCGGACTGTCTCTACCACCTGTTGTTGGTTTTAGCTTAACACCAGCAGAACGAGCTTTTGAAGCAGCCTGTCTCTCCTGCCGTCTTGCAATTCTCTCACGGGCCTTGGCTACGGTTGTGTTGTTTGATCTTGATGTACGAGACTGGACACTATCAGTTGGCTGGCCACCTTTTGCAGTCGAGTTCACCCGTGGTTGCCTTGGATTGGATTTTGCAGCCCTATTAACCTGTGTTCTTGTGGAGCCATCATCAACCTTCTTTGAACGTGCAGGATCATTCTTCCGACCCATGTTGCCACGGGTTCTGGTCTTACTCACAGGTCTGACTGTTCCACCATCTAACACTCCATCAGCACCAACCTTCAAACCAACACTACGTGGTGATCTACCCCTGACGTTAGCTTCGGTGATCTTCTGCTTGAGTGTCTTCATGGTCATCTTCTTCTTTTCTTTGTTGTCTGTGTGAACACCCGGATTACCATCAAACTCAGCCCATTCTTCCTCATAATCATTATAGGCAATCTTCCATTCCCCGTTCTCATCCTGTCCCGGTGTGGCATTCATGTATTTCTTGGTCAGGTCAGATGTCCCCATGAACCCGGCACCATGGTCTTCTGTGATCTTGTCGGTGTTGCCAAGCTGCATTGTGATACCGTTGTCGAAATCTTCCACGACAAAGTGCTTTCCACCCATTCTACCAAGTGCAAACTTCTTCTTCCGGATGATAGACTGGGCAAGCAGTACAAGACCCTTACCGTTGTCTTTCTCATAACGGATAACAAATGGAACATGGAGACTCTTGGCACGGAAACTGAACACACCTTCCATGTCTTCACCGGGTCTCATACGGATTTTACCGATCTTCGTACCCATCTTTTCATAAATCTTGTCGAAAAATGTCTTCAGATCATCCACTGAGATAGGCTGGTTTGAATTTCTTGCATCATTCACACGTTCCTTGAAGTGTTTGGAGAAGTCGAAATTGACACCTTTAGCAGCCCATTTTCTGGACAGGTCTGTCAGGACTTCTCTCATATCACTGTCTGAAACAGTCGGCATTTCGTAAAGGATTTCTTCAGCCAGACCACAATTTATCAGTGGTTCATTGCTTCTGAACATCAGGTTATATGCAACCTTGTTCAGGGTCTCAGGGTCTGCCATATTCTCCACATGGGCCTTGAGAGAGCCTTTCATATGCTCTTCGGCATACTCATCGACCATGGTGGAGACAAGTGCCTGCTTCTCTTTGATGTTGGTTGTGCAGAAAACTCTCTTGGCATCGTTGACCATTGGAGCTACAGCTTCGTTCATCATGAAGATATCTTCATCAAGAGATTCCACGATGTAATCTGTAAACCCCTGCTGTTTCAGGGATTTGTTGAGGAATTCTATGAATTTACGTGGGGGAAGGTGATAAAGGTTGGCTATGGAAACGGCATGTCTGCTCTTGGTGTTAACCTTGATAGAACCGTTTGATGTTCTGCTTGTTGCTGGACCTTTTGATGTCTTGTCGATCAGCTTGACATAATCAAACAGGGCCTTTGACATAACCTCTGGGCCTCTACGACCCATAACCTTATCCTTTATATCCCTGATCATATTTGGGAACATTGACTTTTCATACAACAGGAAATCATCCATATCGAAGGTTTCTTCAATACGGACTTCTTCCACCAATGGTGGTTTTGTAAAATATGAAAGTTTTTTAGCCATTTTGACCTCTTCCCTACTGGATATTATCACTATATCCAGTATTTAGAAGTCTTTGGCTTTTAGGGTGTATTATCTAAACTCTTCAACGAGTTCGACATAACTCAGGAGAATTTTCTTGGTTTCTGATCCCCCCAGTTGGTCAAGAGCCATACCAACGGCCTCTTCCAAGAAAATCTGTGATCTTCTGTCGAGCATCTTTTTTATAGCTTCTTCAGCAGCTTTATCATAGTCTCTAGGATTTTGCTTCCGTGGAGTCTTCTTGTTCAAGTGCTTCCCTAACTTTTTGCAAGTGTTTAATCACTTCTTCTCGTTCAACGATACCATCATCGATCATACCATCCAGAAATTTTTCCATATCATCGGTTCTTGTTTGAATTGCTCTATTATAACCCAACCAGTAAAGTAGTGCACCACCAGATATTATGATAGCAATTATTACAAAATTATCCATATTCATTATCTTTCGTTATATGTTTATAGATGCTCTTCCAGTTCTTGAATACTGGAATGTCTGTGATATGCATGTTGTGTCCATGCTCCACCAGAACACCCTTCAGACCATAGTCGTATGCAAGCAATGCATTTTCCGGCTTATCTTCAATGAAATAATAGTCCTTGTCTTGGTATTTAGCTAATGCCTCATGTTTATCGGCTCCAGTGTCCAGAAAGATGTAATCATCGAACACTGTATCACCAAATAACTTACACAGGTTCCTCTTACGAAGCTCACCAGCAGCTTTATCTGTTGAGAGGGATGTTATCACATGAAACACGTAACCATGCTCTCTATGGAGCTTTTTGACGTACTCCATGGCATCCCTGAATGGTGGAAGAAACCCTATTGCAGCAGACTCGTTAAACTGTCTGATGTACTTGATCAGATCAGGCTTTTCGATACCAAGCACATGACCGGCATCATAGAACATTCCCGGATCATCAACCACCGGTTTGAATCCAAAACGTTCCATCCAGATATAGAAGGAATACTCCCAGTTCAGGAGTACCCCGTCACAGTCTGTTAAAATGACTCTGTTATCCATCTATGTTTCTCTTTCTTAAAAGCCATGGGGACCGGAGTCCCCACCCCTGTTACGAGCAGTGGTAATGTTCTGACGATGGTGAGCAGTAGTATGGGGTGTTTACCGTCTCTTCGAAGGGAGCACCGGTCAGGGCATTGTAACGGGTCACGGTCAGTTCAATGTTGTTGTAGAAGTTCTTCACATCAGTAATACCAAACCCATACTCAGGCTCTTTCCGTTCTGCTTCGTTCTTGGCACGGGTAGCAGCACCCTTACTTTCAAAGTGTGTTCTTCCGGACTTGGCTTTGACCAAGTAGGTTGTTTCCAAGTTGTAAACCACATAAGCTGTCATGTCTTATTTCCTTTTCTCTCTAATCACTCTATGACCTAAATATACCTGCACCCATCAGTAGAGTCAAGAGACAAATCACATGGCATCCCCAAAACTTACAGAAAAACAGTATGACACTGTAAGACGACTTGCCAATTCACTCGATAGTGATGAAAAGTTGTTAAAATTCATCACATTGATAGAGTATGAGGATGAAATCTTCAAATTGTTGAATGATTTGGACCTTATCAGTGAAATGGCCCAAAAAGAACGTAATTACATATGGTTGAAAAAAAGTGCACGAGACACAGCAACATTATTCCTTGCCGTGTCTGCTACACTGTATGGAATATATGAATTGTGGGTGAGGGTCATATCTGAAACTGTCAAAAAGGTAACGGGAAATTGAAATACATATGCACCGAAGGTCATGGAAAACTAAGAGAAAATCATATATGCCTAGTATGTGTGCTTAAAGATATTCAGGCAACAGTTAGAACTGTCCCATATCTCGAATCTATTATAAAATGGAGTATTATAGGAATTGCTGCATTGTGGTTTCATGTTGTTGCTGTTGCAGACCCTCTCATAATACGTTCTCTGACCGTTCCCAGAGATATTGTTCCCATAAACTCACCATTCGTGCTTGAAAGCAGATCAATTAAACCATGGACCTCTCTTCTCTTCTGTAAGGCAACCGGTGCAAGAATGGAAGGTAGGGTAAGAACCACTGACGGTTTGGTTATTCAGATCATTCCTCAACCCGAACCATTTGGGTATAACAAATCGGCAGACCCAAAAAGATTTCAGATCATTCATACAATACCAACTGAAGCATCCGTGGGTGATACCATATATGTCTGGAAGGTGGTAAAATACAGTTGCCTTGGTGTGCCACGTGAAGTTCAGAGTCCTGAAACAAAATTCAAAGTTGGACAGTTTTCTGATAATGTTCCAGACATGAACAGAATACCAAATCGTGGTATACTCAAAAAAGAGTATGATAAAAGAACCTTCTTTAAAACATGAAGTCCCCAAACCTGTCATCCATGATGGGTTTATCATCATCACGTAATGCTTTTACCGGTCTGTTTGCTGGACCCCTTGTTATTTCACCAGTTTCATTATCAATGATATCTTCCTGTGCTGAATCTTCCAGATCATAAAACCTCATCTTGGCCTTGTCAAGCCCAATACAGAATCGTCTGGGGTTGTCAACGGCATTATATCGGTTCTTGATCTGTTTGACCATGATCTGCCCAAGCTCTTCAAGCTCTTCAGTGGGCACCAGTGCAATGAAGAAATCCGTTGTGTACATCAAGCCAAATGATTCAGCCACGTTCTCAGCACCCGGATCAGTAGACTTATACCCCTCACGGTTTGTCTGTGTTCCTGTCCACATGATAACATCTTCTTTTTGTGCCAGTGATCGTACCTCTTCGGCAATCTTCAACACATAGGTATATGAATTGATCGAACCACCCATCTTGATACGGGCAGATGAACAGATGTTGAGATAGTCAATGATCACCACATCAGGCACGAACCCACGTTTCAGTTTGAGGTCCTTCATCAGAGCCTTGAAGTGATTCACATTGGCTTCAGATGTTGGAAACTGTTCGACGATCAGCTTTCCCTTGATCTTGCTCTTGAGTGTGTCCACCTTCTTGGCAAACACCTCTTTGGATATATTCTCAACCTTGCCTATATCCACATTGAACAGATTGGCATCGATACGTCTCTGGATTTCCTCACCAGACATTTCCATGGATATGTACAGGACATTGTGACCCATGTTCATGTATGCAGCAGCCAGATGACAGAACAGGATAGACTTACCACCACCGGACGGACCCATGACCAGATTCATAGTTTTCTTGATCACACCATTCTTTGTGATCTTGTTGAACATCTCAAGGTCGAATGGAATCTTGTTGAATGTCTGGTGGTAATAGTCAAACCGGTCTTCCCAGTCTTCCAGATAGTCCAAACCGATACGATCATCAAACGTGATGGCCAGAGCCTCAGAGAGGATATCTGGGATGGAACCGGTCCCCACATCCTTCTCATCCCCGTTCATGACGGAGATTGATTTGGTCATGGCCAGATATAGTGCCCGTTCCTTACAGAAAGACTCAGTGGAATCGATCAACCAATCCCTGTTGAAATCGGTTGAAAGCTTTTCTATTTCGTCTATGGTCTGCTGGATTTCATGCTCATCGTCATTACTTATTCCAGCCAACTGACCTAGCTCGACTCTCAGACTGTCTATCTTAGGTAATTCATCGTATTTGTCGATGAATCCGGATACTAGAGTGAAGAGAAGCTGGTCTGTATTTTCGGAAAAGTATTCTGGTTTCAGATGGGGGATAGCCTTGGTGGTGAAATCATTATCATGTATCAGACCTTGGAGTATTTTCTGCTCGATTCTCATACTTCTCTTTCCGGATGTAAAATACTATGAGTGACACATATATGAAGTTTGTGATGAATAACAATATCCCAGCATAGAATGACCATATTGCACCCACATGTGGATAGAAATACAGGTTCCACCCACCCCATGTGGTGAAGAATGCCAGCATGACCCATGAAACACCACGGACCATCTTATCCCTATACACTTGTAGGATTGACATAACTATGACGATGGACCCACCAAATTCAAAGAAGGCATTGATAAGGTCTGGGTCAATCTTCATCTATAGTCATCAAATCTTGCAGAACAACACCAACCTGTCTGTCCAGTTCTTCATTGTTTTCCAGATCACCCCTACCCTGATCATCCAGAACGACATATGAGAATTTCAACTTGACACTACCTTTCAGATTTTTCATATCGTCAGGGTTTTCAGGTTTAATGTTGGTGAAATAAAACTTGATTCCATACCATGGACTCTCTTTGAATTCATAAAATGTGGCAACCTCACCAACAATTGGCACTTCAAAACATGTATATTTAATCATTACCGTGATACTCTCCACTGACTTTTGACACAATTTTCTTACCGGATGGGTTGTAATCCATTTCCCTGAACACAATTCCAGCTTCATCAAGCATAGCCTTTCTTCCGGCTTCACTCTCACTATATGATTCTACAAGGCCGTGTTTGGTGCCAACAACCTGCTTTATGCCTGATTGAATAACTGCTCTAGCACAATCAAAACAAGGAAGGCCATGTGTGTATAGAGTACAACCATTCGTTGAGACACCAGCCCGTGCTGCATTATAGATAGCATTTCTTTCTCCATGTTCTGTGAAGTCATACTTCACTGGTCTTTGAAGACGTTCTTCCGTGTATTTAACCCCTCTAGGAAAGCCATTGTAGCCCGTGGAACGGATTTCTCCATCAGGACCCACTATCACGGCTCCAATCCATGTTGAGTTGTCCTTGGACCTCATAGCCGTCATATAGGCCATGGCCATGTAATACTCATCCCACTCTTGAAAATGCTCAGACTGGATTGGGTCTGGAAAATACATTTTCTTTAATGCTTTCTCCAGATATGGGGAAGGTGGTCTTTGAATCTTGGTATCAGAATCCAGATATGTTCTAAGCTCTTCAACCTCTTCTTCTACACTTGCTTTTGCAAAACCAAATGCTTCTAGCCGTGCCTTCCGACATTCTACACAATAACATTTCATCTTATGACTCCGATTTATCCATATGTTTTTCAAGAACGTTTTTTGCTATATTACCACGATCCACTTGGGCTGGTGATATTGCATCACTCACCTTGTCATAAACTTCCGGATCAGCATAGAAGTTTGCCAGTGCATCCTTGTAATCACCAAGCTCATCACTTAGCTCATACTCCCCAATATCAACACCTATGGCAGCACATATGTTGTAACAACGTTGCTTCCATGAGTGTGCTGTTTCAGAGATGGCTATTGAGAGGGTTTCCTCATCATATGTCTTCATTTTCAATCACCTCATTTGACAAATCAACATCCTCATCAAGAAACAGTATCTGTTCCTTCGATCCAATAGAATACATCTCTTCGACAAGGCTTTTGAAATTTTTATCTGCCAGAAGCTTTTCCCATACATCAGATTCACGAGCTTCAATCATATTCATGGGTTCAGATATCACAACCCCATCTGAATCGATAAACTCAAAAGCATCCTGTTTGTTGATTCGTTTCTCAGCTTTCTGAACAACCCCCATTTCCAGACCAAGATCGAACAACCCTGAGTATTTGTTGATACCCCGTTCAAACGTCACGGTGATGGGAATTTTGGCCTTCTCACGAACATAACGAGACTTATCCACAACGATCACGAAATCCCAACCGGCAATTTCTTTATCGGATGCTTTATTCTTGTTCTGTCTACGACCAATGATCCATACATTATCAGCAGAATAGTATGCACCAGTACCACCAGCTACAACATCCTTGGAGAACATTTCCATGGTTTTGTATGAGTGGTTGACTGTGATCAGAGGAATGTCTTTGATGGTCAGGTGTGGTGTTACGATCCGGAACAATGACTTCATCACCTTGGCCCGTGTCATATCGGCTTTATCAGAACCCGACAAAGCATCAGCAACTTCCTTGCCAGAAGCAAGATTGCCGATTGAGTCAATGACAATAACCACTTTATCACCACGTTCAAGTGTGTGAAGCTGATTGGCCATATCGGTTCTCAGCATTTCAATGTCAGTAATTGGTGTGTGGATGACACGAGATGTGTCAATGTTGAATATCTTGAAATACTCTTCCGGTGTTCCAAATTCTGAGTCGTAAAATAGCAGGATGGCATCTTCATACTTATCCAGATATGCACCAGCCATCATAAGAGCAAACATGCTCTTGAAGTGTTTGGAAGGACCGGCAATCATTGTGTGGCCGGGTGTCAAACCCCCGTCAAGCCGTGCAGACAATGCCAGATTGATCATAGGACACATTGTGGCAATCATATCTTTCTTGCCATAGATTTTTGAATCTGAAAGAATAGCCGTATCCTTGATGGTGCTGTTCTTCTTGAGTTTTGCCAAAAGGTCTTTATTTTTCATGTTACCTGTCTCTATTCAAGTGTTGTATCTATCTACAATCTCACAATTTATGTGTCTTGTCAAGCTTATTCTTCAATTGATTCAAGCCTGACAATATCCTCTTCTGTACATATATGTCCGACCTGTGTTTCAATAATTACTAGAGGTTCCTCAGACACACATGTGACTTTGTGAATACACCCACGGTGGATCGTCACAACGTCCAGTTCTGTGACGAACATCATATATTCAGCACCATCCTCAATTATCTTTAGTTCACCAGAGCCTGATATAATGGACCAGCACTCTGCCCGGTGGTTGTGGTACTGGAGAGATATGTGCTTCTCTGAATTGATAACCAGCTTCTTGACCCTGAAGCCTTCTTCAACAAGAAGCTCCTGCCAGTAACCCCACCGTGTTTTTGTCGGTTCCATTGTATCAAGTCCTTCCAAAGAATTTTGTTGGGCCTGATGTGTTCTTCTGGAAAAGATACCAAGCCACATTGTCTTTACCAGTCTGTTTCGTTTCCGGCATCCAACACACCCGGCCAACCGACACGATCTTCTCACAATACTCCAAGTATGGAATAGCCTGCTTGGTGTGCATCCAGTCTGTATCAAACAACAACCATGTGGGTTTGATTTCTGAAAGAGCCAAGATCATTGGATGAAGAATCTTCCGGTCCCATGGTGGGTTGGTGATGAAACAGTCGGCCCCATATGAATGGGAAGCACATAATGTATATGCCAGATAATCAGCCTCATAAATGTCATCACGTTCCGGCTCAATATCACTGGCCATCACACAGTTCATACCATGCTTTTCAAGATGGTCCATAAGCCAACCCTTACCGGCACACGGCTCAATATAGTTGGTATATTTCAGATGTGGTATGAGTGGCACAACACATGAATATGGTGTGTCATACTTGTCCCGTGCATTCCTCTTGAAATCAGATCGTTTACCCATAATTACTCCAATAAGCTTTTAATATCAGACGATTTTTCATGTTGCCACCCTATTGCATCCGTGATGATCTTGAGTTTTTTCAAGAATGTTTTGTGAAATTGGAGAGTGTAATCCACATATTCTTCCAACCCAAACTCTTCAGGTATCCGGTCATGGAATGAAATAATCTCAAATCCATATGGATTCGGTTCCTTCAAGTGGATGTACTTGATCTTCTCACCATCCTTTATGGCTTCATATGTGTTCTCAAGGCCATGCTTTTTCAATAGGTGGTTATAGATCAGTGCACCCTTTGTGTGTTTCGGACACTTCTTACCCCATATGGTCCTATTATCATGGTATTTCTCAAGGCCGTTCACTGATGATATGTCTGCCAGTTCATCATAGGGTCTCTGATCATACTCTTTTTTGAATTTCTTGATGAACCGTATCATGGCATCATTATCAGCCGTCATCATCAACCTGATGGCTTCCTTGATGCTATCCTTACAGGCTGGAGCCGTTGACGATTTGATAACAGCCAAACCCTTGATCTTGATCTTTGGTTCGTTAAGTCTGACACCCTCATCATCCATGACGTTCAGAACATAGTTCTTCTTGGCTGTCCATATCCCACGATCAGCCAGAACCTCACGTTTCATCACCATCTTCTGTTCGAATGAATTCATATATTTCGACAGGTTTTCAAACGACTTGTTGATAACCGGTTGAATCGTTTCGTCACAGAATTTGTTCATATGGTCCAGAAGAACATTTTTGTCTGTTATATCCTGTAGGTCCTTCTTCAACACTTTTTCCAGATGGATATACATGGAGTCCGTGTCTGCTGCAATAATGTAATCCTCATCCTTTGTGCCCACATAATCATTCATGAACTTGTTCATATCCTTGATGATCCACTTGATGGCCAGTTCACCAGCACCAGTAATAGCAGAAGCCAGACGTACATCAAACCACCTATAGAACCGGTTACCCAGAGCACCGTATGCACTATTCAATGTAACCTTCTTGGCTAATTGGAGATTGTTGTATGTGGTTGCCAGATTGTTTGTGGTCTCTTCAAGCTTCAACAACTCAGCATCACTAAGGGATTCGAGATTCATTCCAACCCTCTTCTGACCTTCTCAGCCTTGATACTCTCAAGCATCTTCAATTCTTCGATCATCATACTCTTATATTTCTTCCGATCATCATAGAGAATTCTCATCACCTCACCAAGAAAGCTTTCATTGTTGGTGCTGAAAAACTCACCATTTGGGGTCAGGTTAACCTTCCATGGATATAGTGTTGACAGATCGAATTCCCTATTCACTAATTTGTCTGGTGTTATGATCGGGTTCTCACGTGAAAACTCTTTCATCTGGTCATTATAATTTTCAACAGGAATGAACGTCTCAGGTGAAATATTATAACCCATCATCAAATGGGGATACAGGCCGTCCAAGTCAAATGATGCAACATAATCATGCATACCAACCAGAACCGGCTTCACATAGGCACCCTTGTAACGTGAATCCTTTGAACTATCTTTCATGGGATTAACCACAACACCCTTTGACATAAGGTGATTGGTCATAATGGCATCCCACATCCTAACCTGTGCAAACACATCTTCATAGTTTACCTTGGCCGTATATGCCAGTGCAAACATCAGGTCAAACAGACTCAGCTTCCGGTCAAGACCAGATACGATATCAATATCTCTTACGTTGTAGTCAAGATATTTCTGGTAATCTATCTTGTACAATGAGTGGAGATTCTTGACTTCTGAATAGTCCAGCTTCGACATCCCCAACTCATTGAACCCAACCGTGTCCAGCTTTAGATTTTCCTGCTGTTTGGAGCTTGGTGCAAACTTCTTATATGCCAGCATGTAATCGATCTGGTCAACCCCATAAATGCTATAGAACTTATCACGGGTATTCCATTCCACGTTCACACGTTCCTGATACTCCACAACACCCCAAGGTGACAACATGTCTATGTAGGACTCACCAAGAATCTTACCGATCCGGTTGACGATATATGGCATATCGAACATCAGTGAATTCCAGCCGGTGATAACATCTGGCCAGTTCTTGATCCAGATTTCAAGGAACATCCTCAACAGATGCTCTTCAGATTCACATTCTATGTATTTGAGATTTTTACGGTCTGTCTTGTAACCATCCGGCATCAGTCCAAACTTGTCATGACCTAACACGATGATCTTGTCATCATTAAACGTCATGGAGATTGCCGTCATTTCTTCCGTGCACTCCCATGGGTCTGGAAATCCATTTTCAGACATGACCTCAATGTCAAGGTTTACAACAAGAATGAACTTCTTGTCATATGGCACCATGTCAGGGTAATTCTCATAGATATAAGAATATTCATGTTTCAGGTTTCCATATACGTCAAAACCCTCAACGTCCTTGTACTGTTTGATGTATTTCCAAACGTCCCATATATCACCGGGCTTGACAGGTATAACCGGCTTGCCATCAATATTGGTCAAGCCGGTCACTTCTTTACTCTTCAAATATATGGTAGGCTCATATTTGATCTTTTCACGGACCCGTTTTGGCTTACCATTCTCATCAAAGTGGACACCCCTATAAAGAATGTGTCCCTTGTACTGACGTACATTGGTGTAAAAGTTTTTGGTCATGTGTGGTATATAGGCTAGGAGCCAAGACCGGGCAACTTAATTGTTTGGGAATCTGGTGTGATAATACCAGAGAACATAGCCTTGTATTCCTTCACAATCTCATCCTTCGGAGTGAGCAGAAGCATGATATCTTTTTCCTTGAAGGTCATACGTTCTTCCTTCACCCATGGAACAAAGTCTGCAAAGCCAATAGAAGGCTGTGCACCAGTTGCACGGTTACCGGGCATGACTACCACCCTGATGATCTTCTCAAGGGTTATAGAGCCATCCTCTGCCACCCCATCCGTGAAGCCAATCACTTCCTCACCATAATTAAGCTTAACGAGCTTGACGTTCTTATTTGTAAATGATTTACTCAGTTCCATTTTTCATTATCCTTCATGGTTTTGATTTTCTTAATTTCAGTAACCTTTGGCTTCACAAAGGAAATCGAATACCCCAGTAGTGACCCACTTCTCAGGGATCAGAGTGATTTTCTGTCCTGAGTCGGTCTCATACGAATATGAGTTGTCATGGTCCATGATCTTGCTGATCCGTTCCCATTTGCCATCATAAGCCCTCTGCTTAAATTCAGTCTCAAGTATTTTTGTCATTTCAGTTTCTTCTCCACAAAACCATTTTCCCTGTCTAGGAATTTAAACTCAATATCAACAATATCAAACAATGCAAGATGTTCAATAACCAGTGATGGGTCAAGCTCATCACATGAATAAACATCAAGCTGTATCAGAGCCGGTTCAGGCTCATCCCATATATGTATTGCTATGTGTGATGTTTCAATGATTGTAACTGCCGTGAGACCACGGTTCCCGGCTTTGTCAACATATGCTACAATTGGTCCAGCCAGAATGTTCATGCCTATAAGATTAACAAGACCGATAATCCAGTTTTTCAATTCTTCCTGTTGGCCATCAACCGGTGGTCGATTAACATGAGCAGATATCAAAAGATGCTCATGTTTTAAAAGCTTAGTCATAGACTTCTCCATCAAATTCACGGTCCATTTCAATATAGTATTTTATGATCAGTTTACGAGCCTTGTCATCATCTTTTTCATCAAATAGTTTTTGCTGTGTTGGATGGAGTGGCCCATGCCAGTGATAGTTACAGAAAGCTTCACCCAAGGTCTGGTTATGGTACATTTTTCTATGCTTGTGAAAATTTCTGATGAAGGACATGTCAATTGAACCTGTTATTCATATATTCCTGTGAGGTCACAATAACAGAAGAAGTCTTCTCCTGATACAAAACAACTGGAATCAGATGCTCATCATTGAAGACTTTCATCTCCATCACGATCTTTCCATAGGCAGAATTTGGACCTTGCACGGTGAACCCATCATAAACCTTTGAGTTGTTTATGATGATTAATTCTTTCATATCGTTCACTGGAAACGGTTTTTCAAGTGTGAGCATATTATTAGTGTTACTGTTAGGCATTATGGTCATCTTCCTCTATGCTATCTTCCATGACGGTCTTCACATCGTTTTGCAGCACCACAACAACCATCCTGTTTACGTTCTTCTTTGAGCCATCACCAGCCCACTTTTGAAACACATAATAACCATGCTTGGCAAATTCACGAACAATGGAGAAGTCTGGATCGTCAATCTCTTTTGAGGTTCCAAGCTGTTCCATGGACGGACTGTCGAGAACATCCGTCTCATCCAGAACCTGCTCATTATTGAACTCACAGGTATTTATCAACACTCTCTCACCATTATGTGTCAACAATATACCAGTGGTCCCCTTTTTCACTACATATAATCTCATTTCATAATCCTAACTGAATGTGCAACATCAACAACGTGATCAAAACCCTCTTCGACAACCGGCTCCACATACATAGATTGCAGTTCACCCAGAGTCTTTTGACTAAGAGGTTTAAACTTATGATTCACCACTCTGTGTGCCCACTGATCGGTTTGATCAAATGGAACATCGAACAGTAGTGCAATTTTATGATAACCTGCCGGAATGGCATCAAGAATATCTCTTCTTCGTTCTACCGTGATATTCAAACCATCATGGATGATTGGAATACCACCTATAACGGCACACCTGATATCCCCCATCATGAAATTCTCTGCATCCTTTATGAATTTTGGATACACGTCCACATAGGGTTGGTTAAACCTCTTGGTGAACTTTTCGATATAATGATCTGATGATGCATAGACACACGGCTGCATGTCTATTTTGAACTTTTCCACCATATTCATACAGAATGTGGTCTTACCAGTACCGGGTAATCCAACACACATGATGAAAGCTTTACTCTGATCCGGACTTGTTTGATTTGTCATCAGTCATTTATCCTGTAAAACCTGAACGTACCGACTGGATGCTCTACCATGTTGTAGTTTGGCAGCTTCTTCCCCAGCTTCTTAGCAAAATAACCGTAAACCTTATTCTTCCTATTCGTTGAACTGTTGAAGGCAAAGGTATATGGCTTGTTGATCTTAACCCAATCCAGAATGATATCACCAACCTTGAGAAATATCTTTATTGGATTCCTGAACAGATTTATGTCTGAGAAGATTGGATCATCCTCAAACAGGAAATGGAAAGGCAAGCTTCCCTTCTCCGTCATACCAGAGATTGGATGGAAATTTACATCTCCAGTGTTTGAGATATTAACCTCAAAACCAACACCTTCTATGTCAAACTCTTTTCTCATCTCTACATATTTCATAGCATACTAACAAACCTCTGTCAATGACAATATGGTATTTTAAGCAAATATATCAACCTCTTTCCAGTTTCCAAAATCTTCAAGCTCTTCTATGGCAAACGAAATACCCTCTACGATGACACAACCGTCAGTCAGGCTGTTATCTTCGACAATATACCCTTCATACTGTCTGCTTCTATGGCCACCTTTATAGCTTGGCTTGTTGCCATGTTTGAATACGTTTTGTGATTGCATTTGAGTTGAAACATCAGGACCACCCTTATTACTACGAGTAGCTGTGTAAATTTTATGAGCCACGGCCTTGAATTTCCACAGACGTTTGGTCATGACCTGAAGCTCTGTTGTGAGACCATCAAACTGCATGTCTATATGTATTCCACCATAATAACCATACACAGGGTCCTTACCGGCTTTTGTTTTCCTGTCAACTTCAACCACCTTCGAACCTTCTCGACGGGTCAGACGTTTAACAAACTCTTCAGCATCAGATTGATCATCAAACAGCACGGCACCACGGACCAAATCACCAATCTCAGCAGGATTTTTACCACGGTTCAGAACTTTATCTTTGAATGATTCCAATGGCTTGATGTTGGTATACACTCTTATGTTGCCAAGTTTTCTTTTTGGGACAGACCCTTTGATTGCCTTTTTCAGCAAACCTTCAATCTTTTTGAAGAACGGAATCATATCATTGTATGCTTTTTCCAGTTTTGATGGGTCTTTACTACCCTTCAAACTCTTTAATGCTGGAGATTCAACGGCCTCTTCAAGTTTTCTGAGGAAATTATATGTCTTGAAACTGTGTAGCATTTTCAATTACCCTGAAATATATACGTTTTATATATTTAGGGCATCACAACTTCACACCAGTGTTTATGGAAACATCAAACACATTATCCGGCTTTGTGGGTGGTGGATCAAAAACACTATCAGGTGTTGCTTGCTCTTCGGCAAGTGTACGAAGTTTTTCTGAACTTCTATATAGGTTATCATCCGGTAAATATACCCTGTTAGAATTGATTTCAACTCTCATAGTTAATTGCCAAAAAACATCATCACTCTTCTTATTCAACCCAACCTTAAAACTATCACGTTCCGGGAGATTATTGTAACCTGCCCATACTGACACAGCTTCCTTCAAAAAGGGTTCAAGTGTTTTATGTTTGAACATTTCTTTACTTGAACACATCTTCAGATACTCATACTCTGGTTCAGGTATGATAACATGTGGACCCATCCCCCTATGGTTGTGTATTTTATCATGCATCAACAACCACACTTACCCGTTTTATGATACATGGCTTCTTCAGGCTTAACATGTACGTATGCATATGCTGTGAGCCTCTGGACACACCATCCCAGAACACCACACCATGGGTTGCATAATCACCCATCAGCTTGTTACGTAATGGTCCAGCCTTGTTGCCGTGCTTATCCCAATCCGGGATGAACTCAACTATCTGGATGCTGTGTTTTCTTGCCCATATCTCACCAATCCTGTCGGGACCTTTGGCATGGCCAGACACCAGACACTCAACAGTATCCGGTTTGATGTTGTTATCAAGCCATTCAACTATTGGATCACTGAATATGGGTAGCATATCATCCAACACTCTGGAACCTGCCACTATCAGTTTCATCTTCATTCAGTTATCCAATCTTGGCATAATGTTCATACCCCTGAATGTGTGAATATTACGAGTCCCATCATCCTCTACCGTACCGATAGCAGACACGAGATAGTCAAATTTCAACACCGAATGAAATTTCAGCATGTGTGTCAATATATTACCCTCTGCTGTATCCAGAATCCTAACATCAAAATACACCACATCATCCTTGAAGGTGACATTCGAATATGCAACAGCAATCCTCTCAAGAGAAAGTGATCCGGAAGCATCATGGACTCCCACCATTCCATATGGATGACTGGAGTCTGCCCACTGCTTGAGATGCTTAAACACCTGTTCAGGTTTGAATTCCGTATAACCGGGTTTCGGGCACCACTCACCTTTGAGGTATCCATGGGTTACCATATCTGTTTCACTTTGTCCGTCCACGTCCATTTTAGCTTCTCCATTTCCAATGATTCATCTTGGGTTAACATACCCAGTGCAAGCATACAATCCTTTATGGCAGCTTCCCGGCAAGCACAGTAGGCTGTTTCAATATCTGTCTTACGAGACTGTCTATAATGAAGTCTCCACTCTCTGGTCTTTATAAACAGGTCCAGAAGAGTTTGCTTGTCCATCAGAATTTTCCCTTCATAACCTCTTCAATCGGCACCGGCATGTAGTTTGTCCTCTCCACACACACGTTGATATGAAACGGACTTGGAGATTCCTTCTCATGGATGTGACCATGGACATTATATTCCACCTTCCGGAACGATTCCTCACGAAGTGGGATGTGTGAGCACACACAGTTGAACTCTTTGAAAATTCTCCAGAGCATGATCTTCCCAAAAATATCATGGAGATTAGGATCAAGGGCATCATCATGGTTACCCAGAATGAGTCTCTTCTTGAATGGGAGTGCTTTGAAGTGACCCAGAGCTTTCTGGGCACGAATCTTGGAGAAGTACACATCCCCAAGGTGATAGAGGATATCACCGGTTTTCACATTGTCATTGAGATTGTCCATGATCTTTTCGTTCATGTGATCCAGATGATCGAACCCTGTACGGATTTTCACACCGGATTCATCTTCGAAGTTCAGGACATTTTCATGACCAAGATGTGTGTCACTTATCAACCATATCTGACGTGTCATTATATTTCATTTCCATCTTAGAGTTTCGATCAACATCTTTATACACAAATAAACCAAGCAAACAGCAGAAGAAAAGCAACAGTAGTAATGATTGGACTTATATGGTGTGAATGATTTTGGTAAAAAGTCTTCGGCTCCCAATGCCAGTGATCACACAACTTAACAGCTTCACCCACTGTTCGTTCTATATGTTTGGTTCCATACACCTTATCATAGGTTATTCTCTTGGTTCGGTAATTAGTACATATTGGGTCATAATAAGTGGGTTTGAAATATTTACAAGTCACACATACTTTTTCAATTTCATCCGTCATCACTTAATCATCCTATAAAAATGGTGCCCGTGGTTGGACTTGAACCAACACTGAACAGGGTTTGAATCTGTTGCCTCTGCCAATTGGGCTACACGGGCATTTCACTATTTTATGCTCTTGCCAACTTCACCTAACAATGCTTTCGTATGCCAAGCACCACCAATTTCTCTCTGATATAGACGGCCTCTCAACTCAGGGTGCCGTTTATACTCTTCATCATCCTTTGGTGCTGGCCGGATAGGATCATCAAGTATTTTTTGTGCATCCTTATATGACATGACAGTAGCATCAAATACGTCCGGACTGAGGTTTTTCTTAATAAAACCTAATGCTGCACCAGATTTTTCTGAATATGATCTACCTTGCATCACATCATCTCTCATCATACGAGCCAAACTGACCTTGCCTGCTGGTGTGCCGTTGGTAGCTACTGCAACACTTTTACGGCCACCTTTATCCTTGTACATAATAACGGCTAGAATTTTGTTGTCTTTGACTTCAAATTTCCAGAAAGGAATATTTTTAATCATATCTTCACGACTTTTGAAGCCGTTGCCGTGTATACCACCAATCTTGGCATATGCCTTTTGTAACAGATCATAAATCTGATCGGCATATTCCTCTTTTCTCTTATCTTTGGCTATCAGATTAACATAACGTTCTGTTATAAGATGTTCTTTGAATGTTTTCATAGCACTATCGTGTTCTCTATTTCTTTGATTTTATTGATTACTGCTTCAACATCATTAAAACGGTGTGAACCACCTTCCAACACAACAACTTCACATGCATCCTTATATTTAGCAACTGCAAGACTGTAATCCAATTCCTCATCACCCTTCTCGACCATCACACAGCTTGGATACTCGACTGGTTTAGATAGTGCATCGGATAGCTGATCTTCCAACGGTTTCCACTTCATTGCTTTTTCATCCGTCCAACCGGGAACAAACGTCTTGAACACAGGACGTTGCAATGTGATGCTAGGTTGTGTCGAAGGATTTAATGCAACAAAACTCAGTCCATGTCTACGACCCATAATAGTGGCAAGAGTACCACCCATACTTGTTCCAACGAGTATGGGTTCAACTTCATATGTATAGATATAATCCAGTATGAAAGTCTCTAAGGCTCTCATTACCTTATCGTATTCAACACCCAGAGTAGGGGTTGCTACATTGAAATGATCCTTCAATATGGCAACTTTCTTTGACTTTGGGCTGGAACCGAATCCATGTATGTAAATAATATCTGTCATCTACTCACCTGTATCACAAAAAATGGTTGGAGTCAAATGATTTTCACTCAACTCCAAACTGTGCATAATCATCCGTCAACAAGGGACTTAGGGCTTTCCATATATTATTACTCACATCTCTTGTTGCTTCATCACTCGTATCTCCAATCAATGTCTTGAGAGCCAGACACACAGTTGCAAGCTCATGTGGTTCGAAACACACCCACTCATTTTTCTTCAATAGCAACATCTCACATATCCTCTAGTAAGGCCCTTGAGGGGCCATTTCTTCTCTGATGGTAAAGACTACCGTCGAGTTGTCTTTGAACGTCACAGCAGCCCTACAGCCCGATACAGCACCCTTTGGTATAGAAAGTCTCTGTACAGTTTCATCAATACCCACATAAAAAAATTCTGTGAATGTATGCATGATGACTCCACCTTCTTCAAGAAACACACCCGGCACATATAGTGTCACATCACCATCTGGTTTACCTTCTGTGACCCTGTAAATTTTATTGTCTGTTCCCGGCTGGGTACGTTCACCAGCCTTGGCTTTTGGTTTCAATCTTTGATATTCTTCCTGCACCAGTCTGAAATTCTCAGAAGTTCCACCCTGATCCGGATGATGAACCTTACAAAGTCTCCTGTACTCTGTTTTCAATTCCGTCTTGGTGAAGTTTGATTGGAGATTCCATTTCATCTTCTTGTCATCCTTAACCAAGCACAAACCTCTGACTTCGATCCACTGAATATGGGGTCCTTGCTTGTGTGCAACCATTCCACAATAAACATATCAACATCCGGATCAAGCTGAACGATCCTTAAGGGTCCTATGCAATCATTGTGTGAAAAACACATAATAACCGTACAGACCACCGATAACAACCAAGAGTTGAAATGGTGTGAATGGTATATATTTTTTATAGAATTTCATCATATTATCCAGAATGGCTCCCCCGGCTGGATTCGAACCAACATCTATAGAGTCAAAGGCTATTATCCTACCATTAGACGACAAGGGAATTGTTCAGTTCTTCCATTATATCAAACTCAACCATGTAATAATCAAGACCATAAACCTCACCAACCATATCAAGCTCTTTGTCTTCTGACAATTCTTCAATCAGTGCAGCCCGATCTATCTCAGACGGTTTGGTGGAATATCCACAAATATGCATGACCTGTATTTGCTCATTGTTCAGTTTTCTCACACATACAAGTGCATGGAAAAAGCCACGGTCTTTCAGGCTGTGAAAACTCTCTGTTAGATAGTCCATAATCAATTCCATGTTTGGATCACCCGATAGGATTCGAACCTATATCTTTTGATTCAGAGTCAAAGATGCTACCGTTGCACCACAGGTGAATAATATAATTGGTGCAATCTGTTTAGGACTGCACCAACATTATTTAGTGTCACCTCTAGGGTTTATCAACCTATGCAACAACTTTCTCAGAAAACCGGGCTTCAAGGTCCAGCAACCGTTCACTCTTGGCTTCCGGCTCACCGGTCAGGATGTATGGCTTTTCCCAATTTCCCACATTTATGTAGGCATACCAACCCACATCAAAATAATCGGTCATGCTGTCTGAGTTGTCGTGGTTACCTTCCATCATGGCTGCAAGCAGTTCTTCCATGAAGTTCAGGACCTCACCCGAATAGTTCTCATTGAGGTGGTAATGAACCCCCTGATGATAAGTATCGGGGTTGGTGATCCACCGGTTCCGGTGATGATCATCCCAAGAATGTCCCCGGTTAGCAAGGGTGTTCCGGTAGTTACCGATAACATCCAGATCACCGGACTTGATATTCACATGCAAGACGGAATGATGTTCAATCCGAATTGAACCCTTCATGTTGTACTTCTTGAGTACGGCTTTGATATTGGGGGCAAGCTCTTTCTTTTTGTCTTGGCTAATATAGGCCATGTCTGATTTCCTTTTCTCTGTTTTCTCTCTACACATACATAATGCCAGAAGGGCTGACCGGAGTCAACCCTTTTTTTACCGACTGTCGAAGGTAAAATAACGATTATATATGAACCGGGCTTCACGTTCAAATGCTTCCTGACTTGCTTCGGAGAAATCAAGGACCATCCTCTCGAAAACCTTACGGGCAACCATTTCATTGACGTTGAGAATTTTTGCAATTTGCTTGATGTAGTACATGGAGTTCCTTTCTCTATACACATACATAATGCCAGAAGGGCTGACCGGAGTCAACCCTTTTCTTTCATGCTACCTTACGGGCATTTTGCTTTTCAGTGTATGAGACATGATCAGCATACCGTTCCCGGATGTTCTCTTCCATGTAGTCTGCATGGTCCTTGACCGTCTGCTCAACCGTGGAGTAATCGATTTCACTCTCCCAGTCCAGCTTGTCAACATTCCGACCCCACACCCAAGCTACGTCTGCATAGGTCTCGAAAGTCCGACCATTCTTTTCAATGGTCTTTTTCTCAGGAGAGAGGGCAATCCCGTACTTTGGTTCAGTTCTTGAGTTGTAGTACCCTGAACCGTAGGTCCCATCACCAATCCAGAAGACCACACCAATTGCACCCTTGGAAGTCCGACCCCGTGCAACCTCAACCCGGTCACCCTTCCGGATTTCCTTGGCAGAGGTTTCGATCTTCCACCGGACATCAGCAGTCTTGTCTTCCGTGATCTTGTTCCGGTAGATGGTGATTGCATCCTCATCCAGATCAGCAACACAGGCTTTATAGTCGTAGTCGGCATACTCAGAACCCATGTCCCAAGTCACCAACTGGACCTTGTTGATGTGTCCAGAGTCTGTTACAACTTCGGCAACCATTCCACTACCCCAAATGTCTGACATAATCTGAGGGGAATTACCATAAATGGTCACTACCCGACCAACGAACTCCAAAGTTCCGTCTTTTTTCACGAGAGCCATATCAAATTTTCCTTTCTTTCTCAGTTCCTATGGCTAGATAATAGCACACAGGAGACTGGAGTCAAGGACTATTTTTGGCTTCTTGGAATGTCATCTCATCTATCAGAGTTAATGAACCAGAGGTTTCGATCCATGCACGGGCACCACATTTCAACTGGGTCCCATCATATACCAACCTTGTGAAACCATCTATCTCAATCTCACGGGCATACCTGACCTTGATATTGGATGGGGAGATGTGCTCCTTGATGGTGTACACTGGACGGTTTCCACCATCCTTGGCATTCTTGGCAATGTGTTGCCGGTTCACGTGGATGATGTATCTGTGTTTAATGGGTTTGGTGGGGTCTGCTGTTTTCTTGAACTTATCCCAATATGTTGTGTTACCATCGAAACTCATTGGGTGCTCTGGTCTATTGTGAGACATCTTTCAACTCCACTGTAAAATCAAACTTCATAAGACAGTCTTTCATAATCAAGGACATAATCCGTGAGAACGGCTCTGGCAAGCTCTTCTGGTGAGACACCCTGATGTTTTGCAATCACCAACAGCTTGATGTATATATCCTGACCCAATGGTACTGGTAGGTCACTGTTAATCACCTTTTTCACAGCTTATACCCCTCACCAAGATATTCCTTCACCTTGTTTTCCTCAACGAACTCATTCCATTCTGATTCGGTTGTGAAAAACTCAAGTGTTTTGATGAAATAATAGACAAATTCACGGGACTCTGCATCATCTTCATCACTAAAATGACCAAGAAGAGATATGGATGATGTTATAGTTGACATGAGATTATCACGTGTCACCTCATCGGCTTGGTCTGGTGTTAGGAAAACTTCAAATTTCATTGATTTCACCTGATCATTATAATGATTGGAGTTGCCGGTCGGAATCGAACCGACATATCCCTGCTTTGCAGACAGGCCCGTAACCATTCCGGGCACGGCAACGTTATTGGTGATCACGGAAGGATTCGAACCCTCAACCTAAAAGGTAGAAGCTTTTTGCTCTGTCCAGTTGAGCTACGTGACCGTTATTGTTTTACCGTGGGCACACACAGAGGTGTGGACCACACTTATCCGTATGATAAGAAACAGCAGAGAATGACCGAAACGTCCCATCCTTGGACTTGGTTGCATTCTTCTTGGCTTCCAGCTTCTGCTTCTTGGTCCGGTACGGCTTCATATTCTTCATTGATACTTGTTCACCCATAACTCATACTTTCATGTTTGTGGTGCCAGTGAGAGGAATCGAACCCCTAATCTTCACGTTACAAAGGTGTTGCCTTACCATTCGGCCACACTGGCATTGTTTCTATTTATTTAGTGACACAACATATATACCACTATTGCTTATGTGTCAAGCTTTTTTCGTGCTAATACGTAAATATCTGGTACAATGACAACCCAAAGAACACTGTAAATTATGGTCAGAATACTCATCACACCAGAAGTTTCACCCCAGATCACGGAAAACAGGATTGCAAGAAACCAACCCAGCCCGAAACCAAGGTCCAGAACAAATTCCAGAAACATTTTTACCTGCTTATTCATCCTCATAATCTCCATCTATATTATCTTCATACCAGTTCTGGAGTGATTCTTTGATCTTTTTGGTATCCCAGTTGAGAATCTTACCAGTCTCCACATCAACCAAAAAAATCATATCATCACCATACTCAGACACACCACAGATATCCGGTGCATACCCTGAATGATCAAAATTCTGCATTTGATCATTGAACTCAAACCCGACATCATGGCAATCACGTGAGTGTGTACCAATAGAAATTTTCACAAGTCCATCCATAATTTTACTCAAGGTATTCTCTCCATTCTTCTGCAAATGAACAATTCATTGCTTCTTTAAACATAGGGGCAATAACATAATCCGGCAACCCTGCAAGACCACAACCCACACGGGTTACGAAAAAACGTTCGAACCCCCGAACCAATGTAACATCAGAAACCAATTGTGTGAATTGGCAGAACTGATTGACATAACCCTCAATAACATTCGATGGCAACGTATGCATCACCGTCTGATCTTTGGTGGGGATTGCATATGAATGGCCTGTCAGACCCACACCCATGTGCATCTTGGCATCGAATTTGAACCGGGCTACTTTAGCAGCACCAGCACCGTGAATACCAGCAAGATTAGACCCAAAGACCCAAATCTCACCACTCTCTGGTAATGATCCATCTTTATGATATTTCCTCATTATCAAAAATCACCTTTACTATCGTCATACATCTTTTCATCCATGTATCTCAAATCTGAGATGAATTGCAGTGTCTTATTACCTGCTACCACCTCATCAAAAATATCCGGCCTTCTGGCCCTGATACAATAATAGCAATTGATAATACTATAGGCTGAGTGATTGTCAAAATTCAGAAATGGGATATTTTTAACATTTTTAGTCAGAATTTCAATCATCTTCGTGATCTTCATTCTTTCAAACTTCTCTGAGGATTCCAATATTTTTTGTCTATTGTAATGGTCTTTCACAGAAGATGAGAATGATTTCATAGAGTCCATATCACTATCTTTGTACTTGTCAAATGTTTTCTCATATAATCCGGGGTTTTGTGCAATCACTATCTTCTCTGCTTGATCATGTATGTAACTATCATCAAATTCATACCCACTATTCTGTTCCTTGCTGTTTCTGATGAGATTCCGGAGATTGAATCTGTTTTTTTCTTGGCTACTCATAGATCGAATAAGACCAGAAGCACCACCAGCAACTGTGTTGCCAAAGGTCTTGACACTATTCTCTGCAACAATATTTTTCAGGGCTTCCGGTGCAAGACCAACAGCACTCAGCAAACCAAGGAAACCTCTACGATCAACCTCTGACATCATAATTCTCCCATAATCTAATTTCACCTTCCCAATCCGGAAGATAATCCATCCACCTAATGTCATAAACCGTTAGTGGAAACTTCTTACAATGTCTCACCAAGTCCCAGTATGTGGGCACCCACAACCTGTTTCGTGGTGTCCACTCACCCTTTGGAAGATGGTTATCTTTCTTGGCATTACAAGTCCCACACGACCAGACAACGTTTGTCCAGACGTTCTTACCACCCTTTGAGATAGGCTGAACGTGATCAATCGTACCCTTCCGGATGGGAACATGGTTTGAACAATATGCACATAACCCCATGTCCCTGTAGAACAGAGTCGTGTGGTTCATATGAACGTGATCTTTATGATAGATGTTGGTATTAAATCGGACAATGATGGACGGCCACTTAAGGCTCCACCGTGCATTCCGGTTGGCAATCTCTATTGGATACTCAACCTCAACCCGGCATGTCGGCTCACCGGAGTAGCATCTACCCACGGCATCCTGTACTGGTATCACCATCAGTGGAAACAAGTCTACCGGCTGGTAGTTTGCATTCAACACCAATGTTTTCAAATCAAAAGGGTTCACATTCATTCCTCACTCACCAGACAGACCAGATATGTTTCTTCTCAAGCTTCTTTGTTTCGATCCAGTCATGGTCCACATCTTTCATGATCATGGCTGCATCATATCTCCACCGGCTACGACGAGTCTTTTTGCAAAGAGCTTTGTAAGTCTTGTTCCCACTGGAATGAGTCAACTTGTCGTTATGGAATTCCCGTTTCTGCTTTTCATCAAATTCCGGGTCTTCTCTGACAAGACCACCATAAGTAAACGGACGGTTATACCACCTGTCACAGTTACCCATTCGACGATATGTTTTAGACATTTCTGTCTCCTATAAGTACGGAATTGTACTTACAGGTTGTCAAGCTCGTGGTAATGATTCATTGGTTCATGGTCCTGTGTTTTTCTTGGCAGTCTCAATCACTGCAAGAATCTTCTCTTTGTAATCTGTATCTGTTGCATACCAGTTTTCCAGAAGTATGTCAATAGCTTCTTCAACACTTTCTGCACGGCTATATAAAACTATCCACCTATTGTACCGGTCAAGCATGGCATCATACAAAGATGGGTAGTTCATGAACGGCTCTTCCCGTTCAACCCGTTCACCGTCGATAATCTCCCATGTCATCCTGAACGTGACATCATCCTCACCAACCCGGCCCTTCTGGCCAAACGGGTTGTTATTCCCTGACATTCTCTTACCCCAAGAACTCTCTAAGGCCCACTGTGCAGCCGTTAACTGGGGATATGGGTCTCCCAGTGTCTCAGAAGCCTCAAACACGTCCCAGTACCCCTTAAAACCCTCTATGTCCGACATCTAACCACTCCCTTCCTGTATTTATAGGCAATAAAAAAAGGTGGGACCGAAATCCCACCCTTTGTTGACATGTAGATATTTTACTGCTTCAGCAAACGGTCCAGTGTCATAACATCAGCACGTGGCTTGGCAACATCCAAGAATGGGATTGTACCATTCGGAAGGACTGTTGTTGGTGTAACACCATTCCACTTTTCAGCTTTTGTCAGTTCCACGATTTGTGGGTTCTGTTGGATAGCTTTACCTTTTGCATCAATGGCAGATGCTTCGGCAACACCACGGAGTCTGATAGCATCGGCTTCAGCAGTGGCACGGGCAATAACAGCTTTGGCTTCAGCATCAGCTTTGATCACCGTGATTTCGGCTTCAATCTTCTGACGTTCTGCTGTTTGACGAACCCGTTCAACCTCAACCTCTTCCTTCATACGTGACTCGATGGATTCTTCGTATGCATCAGAGAAATCAATATTCTCAATCTGGATTGACACAATTTCAATCGGACCCTTAATACGTGCATTTGCTTGCTCCGTAATACGGGCACCCATGGCTTCACGGTTCTGGACGGCTGATACTGCTGTGTACTGACCAAACACGGTCTTCACAACTTCCGGTATCTTACGATCCAGCAAACGTGATGTCATCCCATCAATGCTGATGAACTGACGATACAACTCTTCGACATCACCGGGTGGAACCCTGTATGTGACGGATACAACAAGATCAGCAGGCTGTTGATCCCGGCTGTATGCTTGCATCTTCTCCCACTCTCGTGAAAGTGTCTGGAGTGAAATAACGTTCACATCCTCAATCCACGGAGTCTTGAAACCTAGACCCGGTTCTGCAATTGTCTGGAATGCTCCATTTCGGAGAACGACTCCCCGTTCAGTTTCATCAATCGTATACCACGATCCAAAGACCACGGTAATGACGGCAAGGAATGCAAACATCCCCACAATACCACCTAGTGCTGTTTTAATCGGATTCATTATCATATTCCTTCTTTTCCAGTTTCCAAATTATTTGCCGAATTGCTATATATGCACCGTAAATACCCACGGTAACAAATATCCATTGAAGATATGTGAAATCAGCTATCACGATCTTCCTTTCCAATTGGTGGTTTGGGGTCATCACCCTTCACTTCGATATTATCCCATAACCACTTCAAACCAAGATATAGTATCAAGGATACAGTAAGCAACCCAACCAACATAAATGTTTTCATATCTCTATCACTTTCGGTTTGTAGTTTCTGTGATTGACCTCATGGGGATATCCCCTTGGGTGACACACGACTCTTGTCTTACCAATCATGTAATCAGAAGAATCATGTGTATGTCCGTGGACCCATAACACGGGTGGTTTCTCCATGTCAAGAATAAAATCATCCAGAGAGGAATAAAATCCACAATTCAAAGGTGATCCCTGATATTTTATGCTACATGATTTGAATGAAGGGCCGTGGTGAGTGACAATAACATCAGCATTGGATTTCAATATGTCATCCAACCCTCTGGTGAATAGTTCACCCATCTTCTCATATGTGTAGTTCACAATCTGTCTGCTATCTGCCAGAGAATTTTTAACCAGTTCAAACTGGGCAAGGTCCAAATCTGTCCAGAGGGTTGTTCCGAAAAACTTGGTATCATCAACCCGGTATGCAGAAGAACAATAGGCCAGTTCCTGTTGCCCATAATAGTCATGGTTTCCCAAAACCTCAATGTAAGGTTTGTCTGGAAAAGACTTCCGTTTCAGGTCTCTCTGGAGTGGCCATGGATGGGTATCACCGGCATTAATGATCACATCACACTCAGTTTCATCTGGCCAGACCCACTCACTGAATTCACAGTGAAGGTCTGCTATGATAGCTATCTTCATTACATCTCTTTCAATTCAACAAAGCTGATCAGATTTTTGGCCATAATTTCATCAACAGACATCTGATAATCATCACACAATTCCTTGAGATTTTCATCCTGTTTCATATGTTCCAAGGCAGCTTCCTTGCTATCAAAGATCATATCTTCCCAACCAAAATCCCATTCAGACTTAATTCGAAATTTGCTCATAACTCATACTCTCATGTTTGTGGTGTCCCTAGTCGGATTCGAACCGACACTGAACAGGGTTTAAAGCTGTGGCCTCTGCCATTGGGCTATAGGGACTTTGTTGTTTATTTACTTACGACCGTTACCGTTTCCACCACCGTTTCCAGAACCACCGTTACCGTTTCCGGCTCCGGCACCCTGTCCATTGTTTCCACCACCGTTTCCAGTACCGGGACCTGAACCACCGTTATTTCCACCACCGTTTCCAGAATTTCCGGCATTACCGTTTCCGTTACCGGGACCTGAACCACCGGAATTACCGGAATTACCATTCCCACCGGAATTACCGTTTCCGTTACCGTTTCCGTTACCGTTTCCGTTACCATTCCCACCGGAATTACCATTCCCACCGGAATTACCATTCCCACCGGAATTACCATTCCCACCGGAATTACCACCACCAAGATCGTAATTGGCTCCTGTTCTTGGATTACAATAACGATCTTCTACAGATTGGCTGAGATTGCAATCAACACCATCACTGAAATTACCAGCAATAGCAGTCATTGAAAAAATTGATACAGATGTAGCAATAACGGAGCATAGCAAAATTTTCTTCATTTTTTAATTCCTGTTCACTTTTTCATTGTTGATAGGTTATATACTATTTCACACTCATGGTTTCAATATCAAGAGTATCGAGTCGTTCAAAATACCCCCACCATGGTGGATAAAACTTGTATGTCTCACCCGATTCGGTGGTCAGATTTATCATCTGATCATTACCGGATTTATCAAACCCCTCAAGAACCTTCTTGGCAGCTTGGGCTTTTTCAAGGGTCTTGAACACCAGAATGTCTTCAAAATGCTCTCCATCGTTCCGGGAGAAGCTATCACCTTCGGAATTGATTGAATATAGCAGGTAAACCGTGTCACCCACACTGACATCAAAATCATATGGTATCTGTCTTCCAGATGTACCCAGTGGTTTACCCAAGTAGATACCCTGAATTGTCCAATCTGTGTATGTATCTTCACCGGAATAATCATCAGAGTAATCACGTTCCCGTGTTACCTCAGTGTATGAATCCAGTTCAAGGTAAAGGTGTGTCATAATCAACTTCCCTTCTCAATAGCAGTAAATACATTCTTCTTCTGATCCATGGCAAGATCGTAATATTCCAGAACTCGTTTTGTACGACTCTCACCCACGGTACGAACCCAGCCGTTTTTTTCATAGACTTTTGCTAACAAGTCTCCCATACACTTTGCTGTTATTTTTCTCACGATCAAAACTCCATAATTGGTTTTGGGTGGCTGCACAAGGCTAACCTTTCGAATTATCTAGAAATTCTAATCGGTACTACCATCTCCGGAAAACTACCGGTATCCTATTCTAGGTGATCATTCCCAGAATTCATTAGACGAACCCAAACTTTTAAAACTCCATATACGGCTCTATCCGGATAAACTCAGGTGCAGGCTCTGGCAGGGCATTGTAGATCATGGTTCCCATCATCATGACAATAAAGGTCACACCCCAGTACATCATCGTCTCTGGGAAATACTGGCTGATGGGCATACCACTCAACAGAAATCCATGCAGAATATTGTTCATCATTTTTTCTCTCCTTTGCCAACCCCCATGAACATATTATCACATTCATGGGGAGAGTCAAGGGTTAAGCAGTTTCCTTCTCAACATATTCAAGGGCTTTATCCAGAGTTGTCTGGAAGAAGTAAGCACCCAGTTCCGACTGTTCCTTCAGCATCTTTTTGAAGTCACCTTCGTACTTCTCAAACCCGAATCTGGCAACAACCTCAGTAGTTCCGTCTTCCCAGACGATCACGTCACCAACCATCATCGACCGTGGCTTGTCTGTGAGAACTTCAACGTGCTCTGAAGCAGTCCATGGAGTTTGATGGTTCTGGATCATGTGAAACACATTTTCTGCATCGTATGCTTCCAGCTTGGCTGCTGGCTGGATCATCCCCAGAAGGGCTGCATTCTTATACTCACCCTTGTTCTGGGCTTTCCAATATGTCCGACCAACTGCACCACCCCAACCACCACCACAACCAACTGGACCGTTGATCTTGGCAACCTGTGCATCCGACAACTGGATGAAATAAACTGTGGCTTTCATGACTGATTTCCTTTCTCTGTTTTCTCTCTATATACAGATAATAGCAGATTAGGGGATGGAGTCAAGCATTATTTTTGGTGGAAGGCAGTGGTCCCGATCCACATACGGTTACCCGTACCAACTGCTTTCCAAGCAGTGCCAGCACCCCGGCTGGTTTACCTTCCTTATTTTACGTCCACTTTTTTTTCAGATAATCTTGTAGGTCTTTTTGGGAATACAGCTTCTTTTTGTGCATTACCTGAATGAGTCTTTTCAGTTCATCAGACGTTTTTGCATTATGAAAATCGGCAGACATCTGAGTCTCGTAATCATGTGCATAATATTTCATTCTATCCAACCATTTTTTAGCATAGTCAGAAAAGTTCTTAGTGGTCTTAGGTGCAACTAACAATTCCATCAAGCCACCAATACCCTTATCTTTTCTTCCAAGTCTAGTAGAGGTATTAATCGATTTATCTTGCTTTTTCAAATCGTTCATATCCAACTTAATTGGATTTTTTTGTACCAACCAATTTTCTCTGTCGTCATAATGAAAAAGAGGAATACCTTTTTTCTTTGCTAACATCATAATGTCACGGAGTCTCTGCTTCTCATGATCATCAGAAACCCAGTTCGATTTAGGCAAGACATGTATAGACCTGATGAATTTTGTTGCCGGTTTTAATTCTGGTTTGGCTGAAAGCACTCTATCTTCTGCTTCCATTTTTGACCTGTCCACGGCTGCAAAACTGGCCCCCCAATAATCAACAGCCACAATCTTGTTGTTATGTGATATTCTGTTGCCATCAAGATTCAGCATGACCCCCCATGTATTATCTTTGTGGTAACCCCCAAGCTTATGACGTGTTGTGCTTAGATACCAGATTTTACGTTTGGAGCTATTACCAAGCCCAGCATCTGCACCAACTGCAATGTCTGGAACTAGCTTGAACGAATTCGATTTTAGTATCTGGATTACAACATACTCACTGGTAGCATGATATAGAACATCATCAGAGGCACGGGCCTCTTGTAGAGAATTCCATTTTTTGAAAGGGAGCATTTTTCCTTGACCTTATTCTTTATCGAATCGTGAGTTGTATTCTTTACCTTTGAATAGGCAAATTGGTGATCTGAAAACCTTACCCGGCTCAGACGTGGCTAACTCAATTTCAGCATCATTACCAGTTTCACTGGCATAGTTCCGAAACTCATGCATCGTTATCCCGAAGGATTCGGCAGCACTCTTCTTTGTAGTGGCTGCAACTATCCACTCTTTCCGACCATCACCCCACCCAAATGTCTTAAGCTTCTTGGTCATTAGCAAAACTCCCAACACGAAGCAAATGAATACCACTCACACCTGATGTATCACATGATATCTCACCAAACACTGTATGAAATTTATTTCTACCATCATCAGAAAATGTGAAAGTACCTTCAGCAATATGCTTCAAACTTCCACCACCGTGATAAAAAACTTCAATATGGCAGAGTCCAGTAACCACTGTTTCTTCCCACCAATGTTCCCATACCATGTGTTCAACTGTGTAGTGTTTTGCTATCATAATCTAATCCTCATGATAATGGTGGAGAGCAGAGCAATCGAAGCCCACACCTTTCGGTGCACTTGACTTAGCAGGTCAGCCTACCAACCTTGGTAGTTTACTCTCCAAAACTTGGTGGAAGACTGAGGTGTCGAACCCCACACCCTACAAAGGTGCCATCTGTTTTCAAGGCAGTGCCCGGAGCCGTCCGGATTAATCTTCCATGTCTATATTTAGTGACTTTACATATTCCCAGTCTGGTATGGGAAAATAATATCTGTTGATTTTTTCAAACAATCCCACAAGCTGGATGCAGCTTTTCGAGAACCTTTCAAGTTCATACCCTTCATAAAGACATTCTCACCATCCCGGAAATTCAGGTAAAATGATGACTGGAACAAGTTTACGAAAGTGTCCTGTGCTTTTTCGTTCCAATCATTCATCTTCCGGAGTTGCACAGTATCTTTTGTGGCTATGATAGACGGAGCACTCTGGATTGTGTGAACCAACGTCTTGTCATAGTTGTAGAATTCAACATCGGTTGTAAACTCAAACCCAATACCACCACCAGTGAAATCCCATTCCTTGTTATTGATTTCAATCCAGAACTCAGCATCAATAACGTTCTTGACGAAACTCACATAGCTCTTATCAGCATAGTGTGTATTGATCTGGCATGTTGGCTGTTTGGTTGTAGTACCCCAGTAACCAACAACATCAAAAGCACCATGGCTCTCGTTGTGAAATGTTGGCACACCTTCTGCACCGACACTGGCAAAAGTGGTCATCAACAAACCCAGACCAATGGCAAAGCTTTTCAGAAATCGTGATTTAACCATTATATGAACTCCATTCTATTTTCATTGGGCTTACCGGAAGCACACCACTCTGTCACATGACCGGAGCCATATTCAAACCGTTGCTTCCAAACACCCGGTTGCTTTTCCAAGAGGTGGATTTTGTATTTTCCACCCCTGAAACTCTTTGCTGGATAATACATCCAATCTGTCTTAAGCAGCTTCATTCTTTTCCCGTTGAGCTACATGGGTTGAAACTTCAATCCTCATGGCTTCATCCTCACCCAAACGAAGCTGGACCTTGTTCAGGTCATCAGCAATCTCAGAGACCTCTACATAATCCTCTGAGTTACACCAACTTATCGGAACCGGGGAATATCCCGGCTCATTTGCAATGGCAATTCCAAGATGACATATTGCATATTTTGAACTGATTACCGGAACAAAGCACCAGACCTTCCCGGCAAATTTCTCTCTCAGTTCCAGCATATGATAGGTGTCGAATTTAGCTTCATTCATTTTCAATAATCTCCATGATCTTCAATTCACATGAAACCTTTTTGGACATGTTCTTGTGGATGTTTTCGGCAATCCATTTGAACCTTGTCAAAAACAACCCATCGGTTTTTCGACTCCAACCTCTGTTAGTCAACATCAGATGGTGATTACCCACATTGGTTTCAATCCCATACTTGATCCTCATCAGTCATCTCCCGGATAATTCAGGATACCGTATGTCTCATACATATCATCCAGATATGAACATGCAGCATCGGTTACTTCGTCTTTGGTGTGTCCATCTGGATTTCTGATCACCCAGATGGCATACCTTAACAATTCCTTGGCTGTGTTTTTCATCAGGCTCCCATCGGCTGGGCAGTGAACTCAACCCCGGTCCAATCAACACCATCCATCAACTCACGTGAGAGGTACTTCTTGACTTCAGAGCAGGCTTCATCAGCATTCCGACCCAGCATCTGTTCGTAGAAAGTTTTACCTTCGTGCTCGACCTTAACGTCGAACCAAGTAAATTCCCTCTTTTTCCCGGCAACTGTCACACCCTTGACCATCCGGTCTTCATTGTTGAGCATACCTTCGTGGAAGGACCCCTCAGACCACTCAAACACTGCATCACCGGCATCCGTACCAACTGTGACCAAACCGGTCATGTGACCTTCCTTGGCACGTTTATCGGCATAGTAGCACCCGGTCTTGTAGTACATTTTCGTGTTCTTCTTTTCAGAATCATCACTGTAGCTGTAGAAGAATGGTTTGTAAGCAGCTTTGGCAACATGGGCATAACGACCATCGGAGAGCAGGACTTTCTTACCAGTCACTTTGTACATATACATTCCCATAACTCGTTTCCTTTCTCTGTTTTCTCTTTATGTCCTTATAATGCCAGAAGGGCTGACCGAAGTCAACCCCTTATTTCATGTTGGAAAGAAATCTTTCAGACCTTCAAAAAAGAACTCCACATCCTTTTCAATGGTTTTATCATCCCACTCACCCATAGACTGTTCAGTGATCAGGGTTTTGAGACGTTCCTTCACGGCAATTTCAAGAATCTTCTGCATCACTATACCTTCTCTTATCTTGATATTTCACGAAAGCTTCAGCAGACTTGTAGCACATTTCAGCACAAGCATTCAAAAGCTCTTGAAGCTCATCATCAGAAACGTCTGCAAGTCCAGTTCCCAGTGAAATGGCAGCAACATAAATGTCTTGGGCTATTTGATCAACTTTGCTCATATTCAAATTCCTTTCTATGGCCATGGGGACCGGAGTCCCCACACTTGTTAGTCCATCCGGCTGGATGCATATGCTTGCTTCACAACCCCGGCTTCGTCAACAACCTTGGCAAAGGCATATGCATAAGCTTCCTTCTTCTGCATGGACTGATTGAACTCACTCACCCAGATCGTGACACCACCGTAGTAACTGTCTGAACGGGCAAGACCCTTCTTCTTCAACCAGTTGGCAAACTTGGAGTTACCGGGCTTGATGTTCACCCATGCAAACCCACACACCCCATCAGCAACATAGTAGACCGGCTTGGTCTGATCGATCTTGGAGTCGAAGACCCCAGCATGACCAACCACCATCGGACGGACATCCAGTTTGCTCACGGCTTCCCGACCGGCTGTATCAGCAGCTTCAAAAATGTTTTCAAACTCTTTCATAGCAATTCCTTTCTCAAAGGGTTGATTTAATAGTGTGGCAGAGGCTTTCTTGTAACCTTGTTCAAACTGAGTGACCACTCATAGAACGACCGGATACGTCCCCCAAATTCCTTGGAGTCAACAGAAACCCTACGAGTCTCTTCGTTGATCTTGGTTACAATACCATAACCAGACCTTTTGTAGTAACCATTCTCATACACGGTCACCCGAATTTTTTCTCCAACTTCGAACTTCATGTCTTTCCTCTCTCTCTATGTCTACATAATAGCAGATCATGGGTGAGAGTCAACTCCTTATTTTCAATTTTGGGCAAAACCCAGATACCGGACCCGTGTCCCATCTGTGTTCACGAAATCTGGATTGTTACCATCCCAGTGAATACCCGGTAGGTCAATCTCACTCAGTTCTTCCTGAACCAGATACCGGAACCCACCATAATTACCAGTGGACCGAAGAACATCTTCCAACATCCCCATCAGGGCTTGACGAGCATCCTGTGATCCACCTTTGGCAGCACAGAACCCATTGACATAACTAACCAGCTTCTCAACTTCATAAGTCTTACGTGGCATCAAAAATCCTTTCTCTCTTAGAGGTTACATCCGGAAACCGGGTAGATGACCCCATGTTTCGTCACCCATGCTGAGTGGTCCACAAGAACCCTGTCACCGTAATTCTGCTGGAGCTTGTGACCGGCATCCGTCAACATGGTAACAAGCTGTTCCATATTATCAATGAAAATACCCTTCTGTGCAGCAAACCGGGTTGTGTGGGTTGCTACGGCAATGTTGATCAGTGTTGTGATGTTCATGTTTTTTTCCTTCTCTCTATATCTACATAATAGCAGATCATGGGTGAGAGTCAACAGGTATTTTTACAACCCCTCAATTGTCAGGAACCGTTCACCCTTGGCAGCATCCAGACCAGAGACCAGTTCAATATCACCATCATCCTTCTCAACCTGAATCTGAAGATCAATACCGTACATGGTCCGGACATTTGTAACTGTACCGGTAAACCACTCACCCCCAATAGTCTGTCCGGTAATCTTTTTACCAGCAGCTTTACTCCAAAGTTTATTCATGAAAGTCTTTACACCATAGTCATTCATTTCTCGTTCCTTTTCTGCTTTTCTCTATATCCACATAATGCAAAAAGGGCTGACCGAAGTCAACCCCTAATTTTAGAAAATCTTAGTTTCGTAAGTCTGCTCTTTCCGGATGGAGAGCTTGTACCGGATATCCTCTTCAAGGATCAACCGTGCACCACTGATGGTATCCTGATTTTCAATGAATTCACCATCCCGTGAGTATACACTGTAACCGGTCCTGTGTGTCCGGATATGACCGGCATGGATCACTGAACCATCTTTCATATTCAGGTAATACCGGGCAAGAGCACCACGTCTGTTGACTGTCCACTTTGACTTCCGGACCTTCACCTCTTCAAGGGCAGGCATCTGGAATGATTCGTGTCCGTTGACGAACTCTTCACGGAGAATTGCATAGATCGTCTGGAAGGCAATTCCATGACCCTTAATGGTTTTCTTACCAACCTTCGGATTATGGTTTTTGATATGCTCTTCGGGGACCCAGTTGAAATTCTCAGTGAATGAGTTTTCGGAAACACCCTTTTTGTACCACTCACCCCATGGCACGATCCCGTGCTCAACCATGTGGGCAACCTCATGTGCTAGGGTTCCCATCAGGTCCTTGGTCCAGTGACCATTGAAGTGACCGATTACCGGATCAGTTCTGATGTGCTCATATTCCGTGAAAAAGGTTTCCACATACTCACCGGTATCAAACTCTTTCTTCATGTTCCTCAAGAACTGGTTCAGGTTCATCCGAATCCAGAGATGCTTTCCCTTGGTTTTGGAAAAGTGGACACCGGCACGTGAAGGTGACCGGCTATATCCCTTGGGATAGGACTCAACAAGGTGGTAGGTGATCTTCTCACCATCATCACTACGATAGACCGGCAGAAAACCACCAGCACCCATCTTGTCATTCATGAATTGCAGCATATTGTCAATCTGTTCATTACAGAAGATTGACAATGCTTTCTTGAATTTCTTGTCGTTTTGCATGACTTTCCTTTCTCTCTATGTCTACATAATAGCATAGAGAGAATCTGTGTCAACCAGTTTTTATTCTGTCTGGATTAAAAATCTTGTTTGGTAAGGGTACATTCAACAACCGTTCCAATTCTATGATATCAGAATCCTTACCGAATTTCCAAATAGGCCAGTTGTATTTTTCGTGCAATTTCAGAATTTCGATCTGACCACGGGCTGCATGTTTTTCAGCATCCCTCACATAATGGAAATGTGGAGCATTCTTTATGGATTCGGCATTCTCTCGTGGCTCCCTGAATACCAGCAGGGGTTCAATCTTAATGCCAAGAGGATTCGGACCAAACATCTCAGGCATCCATATTGGTGGACCCGGCATTTTTTGGACGGCTTTATCAAACCCACGTTCAAGAGCCTCTAGTTTGTGATCCAATGCCCATTGGCCAACCACTACCATATCATCCTCATCCAGAGCTTTTGATGGGAGACCCCAAAGACCCTGACAGTATGATAATGGCAGTGGTGACTGATAGGACCCCCGTGGACCCGTATCCCTGTTATAGAACCCATTGTGTGTGAGAGTCCCGGCAACACAGCTAGTACCACCGGACGGCATCCCAACAACCACAATGAGTCTGCATGGTGGATCAATCATCTCTCAACAAGACGGATATATTTTGGGGTTTTCCGGTTATGTGACCGGTAGGATTTCATTGGAACCCACTCGTTCAGAGGTTGGATCAGACCATCATTCTTGGCTAGGCTGATCATCGTACCCCAGTTGTTTGGGTGATCTGCATCACCAACAAGGGCTTTGATCAAAAACCGTAGGTCCTCACCAGTGAATTCCACCGGCAAGTTCAATTCAGGAATGATTTTGAGGGATTTCTTCAACCACTTCTTGTCCATAATCTTTCACCTTTTCATAATACACGTTTTCAGCTTCAATAAGATTTTTGACATCAGATTGAAGATTGAAGTTTTCAAGAGCTATCTTCTTGAGATAGGTTGCACGACCCATAATATCTGGATTTGGAACATAAGTCAACCGACGAATTCTATCATGTATACGTTTTATGATATTTTCTTTGATGTCCCAGTAACTGACGGGCATTTGAATATCTCACATGTTCATAATAAATTGGTACAAGCAACAGGGTTTGAACCTGTGATATCAGTTCCACAAACTGATGTGTTACCCACTACACTATGCTTGCATGAATTGGCTGGACTGATAGGATTCGAACCTACATATAACAAGTTAACAGCTTGCTCTCTTACCAGTTGAGTACAGTCCAATAATTCTTCTACATCTATTTAGTCTTTTTTGTACACTTCAACGAGATTCTGATAACCCCGTAATTCTCTTTCAGATATTCTTTGTGCTCACGATACAAGGCACGGGCTTTACGTCTTTCGAGTCTACACTCCTGATACGAGTTAAAAACCACTGGTGTAAGCTTTGGGTGAATTTTCTCACCCCTTACCCAACCTGAATTTGATACCAGCACGATTGCCGATAGAACGAATATGTTAAGCATCTTGTAATCCCGTATATAGGTTTAATGTGAGTGAGTGTCAAGCACTAAATCACTGCAAATTATCCCGAAACATATCCGAAATCAGTCTTGAATTCTTCTCCAACAGGTCCACAACTTCCTGTTTCAATGCATTAACCCGTTTATTCAGTTCAGTATCATCAATATCAGTATTGGATTTCCACTCAGCAATTTGCTGCAAGGCCACGTCCTTGTCATCACACCTCTCCATCATCTGTTTCACAACCATACTGGAGAACAAATCCACGAGAGTCTGTTCAATAATATCATCCAACTGTTCTATAAGCACTTCGTTATCCATTACCATTTTTCCTTTTTTCATGGTGCCGACACAGGGAATTGAACCCAGATTTCTGCAATACCACAGCAGCACTCTACCATTGAGCTATATCGGCCTAATTAAATTAGACGGGCCTCTCTCTGTCTTTCCTGTATGATCACTATTACACAGAGGGTTGCACTTTGTTCGAATTTGCCATGCAACTAGCCCCTCAAGACCCATCTAAACTTGGTATCCCCAAGGGGATTTGAACCCCTGTCACCGGCTTGAGAAGCCGACATCCTGACCACTAGACGATGGGGACAGAATTTGGTGGGAACTGGACGGAATCGAACCTCTTGCCTTAAGGAACCGGTTTACAGCCGGTCAGTGGACCATCCACTCTTACTTGCAGTTCCCAATGTTGTATTTTTCATATTTCTTACCAACAACAATACTGCTTTTAACATTTGGTTTTGGTAAGAAATACATCGTTCCTTCTTCAGTTAAAACGAATAAATCATCATATTGTACAAGATCAGCAGTTTTATGTACATAGTTTTTTTTACTATTTCCACCTAAAACTCTTAAACCAACTTCATAACCACCGGTTGATTTTCTCTGACTTGTTGTTTTTATAGACACTCTTCTCAACCCCCTATCAGGATCATCTACAACCAAGTCATAATCTTGACTATCTGTTAATGGTATGGAAACAGCCCAACCAAGTCTACTGAAATATGATATTGCATAACCCAGACCAACATCACCTTGTTTTTTTGTGTTTACACTACTTTCAAACATATTTAACCCTAACTGTCTGTTATACAGTTATTTAGGGAACTTTACCTTTCCAGTGACTTGAGCAAGACCTTTCTTGGCTTCTTCTGGAAATTCTTTCCATAAAGCTTGAAGCTCAGAAGCATAAGGCACTGTGCCATGAAATCCAGAAGTAAAACTATCTTCTATGATAGCTAATTTTTTTTCATATTCTGTTTTCATAATATATCCTATAAATTGGTACTACCGACCGGATTCGAACCGGCATTCCCCTGCTTGAAAGGCAAGTATCCTATTCCAGTTAGACGACAGTAGCATAATTTGGTCAACACCAACTCAGTTAAAACAGATCAACCCTCTAGGGATATCTTTCAGTAATACCGGTTAACTAGATGCAAACCAAATAATTGGTGCTCGTGGAGAGAGTCGAACTCACACTGACTGGTTCCTAAAACCAGTGCCTCTGCCATTGGGCTACACGAGCATTGTTATTCATCTATATATAGAGACACAACATGTTTGTCAAGAACTATTTAGGCAAAATTTCATAGGGATCGATAGTCTGTATCTTCAGCTTCGGTATTTTATCACCCGTCCCATCCAGTTCCAAACCCAACAGGACACCAAAACCCTTCATCTTCTTCTTCATGGCTTCCCTAAGTTCCTTGGCACTTTCTTTCGTATATGGGATTTCATAAGCCCGTGGCTTACTGTTGAAATTCAGGTGCAACAGTTCTTCTACACGTGTGGTTTCACGATCTGGATCATAGACCCACACATAAATCAACCCATCCGGGTTTTTGGGTGTAGGGTCCTTGATAGAAGCCCATATCATTGAATTGTCTTTACCCATCACGGCTGTTGTGGGGAAACCCCTGTATGTCATCAGTGACCAGTAATTCCCCGTAGCAGCCACAATAAGCAGCACACCCAGCATGATAACATGGGTTGACATCCTACCCACCATGATCATCCAAAGAATGAACAAGGCTATGAACGAGAAGAATATCACCATCAAAAAATCGATCATCGTAATGTCTCCCCGGCTCCAAGCTTCACTATTGGTATGAAATCATCACCCTGATTGACAAAGAATCCGTCATTATCCAACCTGAACCTGACAAAGGTTTTTTCCTGCCATGTCATCTCGAAAACCTTTTTAACCATATGGACAATCCTATACCGGTTTATTTTAACCACTCTCAGTTTAACCGGCACGGTAATCGGTACACCAGTTTGATAGGCATTTGATCCGTTACATTTATACAGATGTCCATTAACAATGTATTCACCGGGGACCATCCCTCTCAGTGTCCACACCTCACGATTTTCTTCACCTTGAATTTTTCTTTTACTTCCAGATGGACTAAACGTATCAGTTCTGATTCCCTGATCATCCCGTTCCAGATGCATGTATTTGTTGTTGAGGTACAGGAAATGGATCGGCTTCCCTTTGTCGGGACCCTGCACCCATAAGTCAACATCACAATCGATATCATCCGGCCATTCCATCTCAATGAAATACTCAGCACGTTTGATGATGTTGCCCTCATCTTTGGATATTGGATTGATCAACAGAATAGCCAGAACGAACGATACAATGACCATGAACAGGACAGTGAACAACATGTCTGAAAATATGTTGCTGGCCCCAGTCTCTTTACTCAACTTCATGGGAATGCACCATGTTCATTACTACCAATTGCCCCTTGAGTAACAGACTGGTTATCAACCCAACAATAGTTGTCAGAAGAGCCGTTGATAGTGCTAGGAAGATATTCTGCATCATCTCAATAATCTCTGTCTGCTCATTTGGATCGATCTTGATTGTGGATATGGACTCCACTGATATCATCAACCCAATCACCGTCCCCAACAACCCAAGTGCTGGTAGATGGTTTGCAATGAACATCTGCAACTCAAAGACATCATCACTATTTTTCCCTGATCTAATCTCAAAAAAGAAAGATAGAAGGGTTGCCATATAGACAACCCCGATAAGGAATGAAATATAAGTGATGTCTTTGGAAGCTATCCATGAGTATATGTCAAAATAACCTAACCAGAAGATTGCTAGAAGATTGGAAATACTGAACAATACAAAGAATATTGTAGATTTTGTCATCTTTATTATTCCACTTCTCTTATTCCTATACCCAGTGAGTTATCTTCATATAAGGGTAATGTACTTATCAAATAGTCGGCACATCTACTTATAGATTCCCGAACCTTCACCTTGGCTTTCCAACCAAGCTTATGTTTGATATTCTCAACAGCCGGTACTCTGTATTTAACATCATCCGGATAGGACTTTGAAGTATTGAATTCTAGTGGTGGAAAACTAGGTGGTAGATAACCCTTCTCCATTCCAACCTCACGAATAATCATAGCCAATTCTCTCATGGTGATTGGCTCTTGGTTACCAATATTCATGGCCGTGTTTGTAGGATGCTCCAGAGTATCGATAATTGGTTCAATCACATCATCAATCCATGTGAAGCACCGGACTTGATTTCCATCACCTATAATGTCAAGACGGTGCTCTCTATTCATCAAGATCGTGTTAAAGAAATCAGCAAACACGTGGGAATCACCCAATGATTCCCCAGCAGTTTCATATGGTGTTATGATATTGAATGGTCTCCAGATAGAATACGGTAAAGCATATTGCTTATTGTATGCCCTGACCATTCTTTCGTTCACCACCTTACTCAAACCATAATCAGTCTTTGGAATGGGTGGATGTATGTTACTGCCCTTGTAATCATACATGTGGGATTCATGTGAAGGAATGAGTCCAATAGATACACTCTCATAAACCATAGACGATGAGATGAAAACGAAGTTCTCAACATCTGTGCATGTGGCAGCAGCTTCCAAACAGTTTGCATTGATAGCTGTGTCACGACCCAAAATATCAGCAGCAAATCTATTGAAGCCCCCAACACCGTAAATGGTTGCAGCACCCTGAATGATAACATCCGGCTGGTATGCTGTGAACAGGTCCATAACGACTCTACGATTTGTCAGGTCTGCTTCCATGAACAAACAGTCATCATCTGTCAGGTTCTGATTACGTCTACCGTGCCGGGACAGATTGTCGATCCCCATGATATGGTAGTCTGTCTTGAACCATCCAAGGGTTTTGATGATGTGACTCATCAAACTGCCATCAGAGCCACACACTATAATTTTTTTCATGTCTATTCTTTCCATGGATTGTATGTAATCACACCGGGTGACATCATCGGCAAGTGCCACTGGAACCATTCTTTATCGAATACCTTGTGTGGTGTCATAACCACAACAGCATCCACACCACTCACCAGAAGATGTGTACGAGCTTGGATCATTCCTTCAACATATGGGTCATACATGGTCACTTTCAAGCCGTGCCTCTTACAAATCTTCTTGAATTTGTATGATAGTGAGTTTCGAATATCATCAGACTCAGCCTTGAAAGCAGCACCAAGAATCAAAACCCGGTCAATAGTTTTTCCAACACGTGCAGCCTTGATCATCATCTGATCATAAACAAATTCCGGCATACTCTCATTGATATGGAAAGCTGTGCTTATCAGTTCAGGGAAAGCAAATTTTGTAGTAAGGAATTTACCATCCTTGAATAGGCACGGCCCACCCACGTTTGGTCCCGGCTTGGGAACATCAAGTCTTTCATACCCCTCATTGAAGTCCTCAATCATCTCAAATGCATCAACGTCATATTGCTTACACACCATGTACATTTCGTTGGCAAATGCAAAATTCACATAACGGTACATATTGGTCATCAGCTTGCCGATTTCAGCAGCTTCATATGGCATGAATTTATACACAACCCCAAGAGTTTTGATGAACTCCCAAAGTTTGGCATGAACACCCACACCCTCTTCATCAGGATCGACCCCAATCATCCAATGGTGTTTGGTAGTCTCCACCAACCCCTTACCCTGTGCAACACGTTCTGGGATGAAGTAAACGTCTACCCGGTTTTTGATCTGTAACATTGGCACACCACCATAGTAGTTGATCTTATTGAACAGCCGTTTTTTGAAAAGACGTGTAGTGCCGGGTGCAACTGTCGATCTTAGTATTATGGCCTTGGTCCCACCAGACTTGATGTTTTCGGCAATGGCTGTTCCAATTGTGTCGGCCAACTCCATGATGTCATCAATACGTGGGTTACCTTCATCATCAACCGGTGTACCGATCATGATAGCAATAATATCAGACTTTTTGAGAGAGTCGTATTCGGTTGTGAAGAACAGGTTGCTTCCAACATACTTTTTAAGCTGTTCCTGACCACCTTCTTCAATGAAAGGCATCTCACCCCGGTTCAACTGACTGACCCGTTCCTGAGACAGGTCTATTCCATACACAATGTTATCTGGACGTGAGCACACCAGTGAGAACGGAATCCCCACATGACCACCAGCCCCAATTATAGATACAATCATAATCTTTTTTCTCTCCAACGTTCAGGGTAATCTGTGCACACACCACCAATATTTGTGTAAAAATCCTGATCAAAGTCAGAAGCTGAGTTTTCAGGCAGTGCTAATATCGTCATATTTGTGTAACCCTTCCCCGTAGAATGGGCAAGTGGATGCATCCATACCCAACCCCATGATGTTAGGGTGTAATCATCAGTATCATGCCAAAAATAGTGGGCATCTTTGTTTGAGAGGAAACCCAATGCTTCAACATTCTTGGCATGTAGAATCACCTGATACTTGATCTGGGCAAGGAAATCCCAAGAAACCTTATGTTCCGGAAAGTCATGGCCAAGCCAACATTCACCCTCTACATACCAAAAATCAATCTCTACATTAAATTGAGCAGATATTGCTTTGTTGATTTGGCTTGGATGATTTTCCCATTGTCTGTTTGACCCATCCAGATTTCCACGATGGCTGTATATCTTCATCTATAAAACTCCACATTACATTCCTTACCCACGTCATCCGGTTTTACATCATACTTGAACCCACAGAAGTCCAAGTATTTCGTAACATTAGACAGATTGTTGCCCGTACCCTGATACAGTTCAACCGTGTAAGCACATTCCAGCCGACCGGCTTTTAGATCGTTTATGTAATGGCCCATAGATAGCAGCACATTGTAATCATTACCTTGTGCATCAATCCACATGTAGTCAATATCACCCTCTATTTTGAACACTTCAATGAACGTCTCCAATCTCATACACGGTACAGGATAGGAATGAGTCATCTTGAAGTCTGACCGGTTTTCCCACTTCTCGTGGATTTTCTCATCAAACTCATAAAGACTAGAACAGCCCCAGTCACCCTGACCGGCAATATTGAACGTCTTGAAACCATCCTCAATATCAACAGCCATTGGGATGATATTGACTCGTGGGTCATTGAATTTGGGCCACAATGCTTGGGATACCAATTCCCGTGTGGGTTCAAATCCGTAATATGTGTGTGTCGGGTATTTGTCCAGTAACGGCTGTGTGTCTGAGCCGGTGTTAACACCAATCTCGAATATGTTTTTAGTCATCCACGACATCCTCTGGCTTACTTGATTGCATAAACTTCTCAAGCTTTATAATTTTCTTTTCAATCTGATTTTCTACTATTGCTGCATTTATCAAATCCACATCCGGTTCCAGAGACATTGTGATAACAGCCATCAAATCACCCAATTCAATAGACAGACGTTCCCGGTTCGTATGTGGTTGGCCGGGTTGAACTTCGTGTATACCAAATCTCAACATCTTGGTAGCACGTTGCTGCACTTCAGCAGCTTCTTCAATAAGGATGGTTAGAAGCTCACGTTCATATGGTGTTGGTAGTGGTTCTGGTGTTACAAATTTTTCAGTCATGTTCAATCCTATACATAAAGGTGGGCCGGGTTTTCGTCAATCATAGCTTCATCATCTAATTATCCCTCAAGAACGTGTTTAGGTCTTCCGGAGTACCAATCCCCCACATACGGTCTATCTGCTTGACACGGACCTTCTTACCGGCTTCTATGGCTTGATTAAAGACAGGGCACACATAGAACTCACCATTGGTCCGGATATCCTTCTCAATCATCTGTTCAGCAAACTTCACATAGTCCTTACCATGTGACCAATAATACAAACCAACTGTTGCATTGTCAGATATTGGTTGCTTCTCAGCCACCTCTGATACGAATCCATCATCACCCACCTTGGCATATGACCATTTTGGATGTGTTGATTTGAATGTCAGTATCCCGGCATCAATCCCATCAGCCTTGAATGCATACATACATTCATTGGAATCCCACTCTATATACTGGTCTGAGTTACAGATCAATAGTGGATTTGAGTTGTTGATCAGGTTCTTGGCCAACAGAGTCGTGCAGGCAGCACCCTCAGTCACCCCATCAACCTGAATTATCTCACAACCCGGTGTGATCAATTCCAACATGTATTTGAGATTGTATTTCTTGTAGTGTTCCTTCTGGACAATGTAGATAAAATTGGCCTCAATGTTAAGGTTCTCCACAACCAACTGGATCATTGGTTTACCTTTGACCTCAATCAATGGCTTTGGAAACGTGTAACCGGCATCAGCAAATCTGGAACCGGCTCCGGCCATGGGGATCAACACGTTCAGCTTATTGTCATTCCATTTCATTTTGATCTGTCCACTCTGCTTCATGTCGAGCCATTCCATCTGACTCATGATTTTCTCACGTGTCAAATCACGTGGGTCCTCAACTTCCAGAAGATGTGCACCGGAAGCCACTGCACCTTCACGACCGATATGAGAATCCTCAACGATAATTGTAGATGCTGGAATTGCATTACATTCTATCATACACTTCCAGTACATGTCAGGATATGGCTTCGATCTTTCCACATCCTGATTAGATACCATATAGTCAAAGTATTCCAGAATTCCAAGAGACTTCAGGGAAGTTTCAACCGTTTCACGGATTGCATTTGAAGCACATGCCAGTTTGTAGCCGTTCAGCTTTATCCAGCTACACAACCCGATCAGATACAGGTTCTTCTTGGTCTTGTTCAGTAGAAATTCCTTGGTGTAATGTTGTTTACTTCTCCATATATGACCATGATAATGTTCTGGCAGATTCTTCTCATCTGTCAACATCTTCAGTTTTCTGGATGTGGATAAACCGTCATAACGTGATAGATGCTCTTCACGAGTAATAACAAAGTCATCAGCTATCTCAGCTAGAGCCATGTTCAGGGTTTCGTAGTGGATTTCACGTGAGTCTATCAACACCCCATCAAGATCGAATATGATAAGCTTGTTGTATGTGTTAATCAAATGTTTTCACCTCTACACATCTCAGATCATCAAAAACTGCAACACAAAGCTTACCACCAAACACAGCACCCCCATCAATATTAAGACGACCCTCATCAACCCTCAACTCACCATCCTTTGATAAAAACGTTTGTATAATCACACGATGATACGGCTCCTTGCTGATCGGTGTGTGACCATGGACAACAACAGCACCCGGAACCGGCACATTCATGTAGTTTCTGGACCACAGCATTGTATCCTTCTGTTCTGGTGTATTTTCACCCTCAAGATACACTGGCAGGAAATTGGAATGAACACAGATCACTTCATGGTTGTCACCAAACGTGACATAGTATGGAAGGTTTTTCATCCATACAACATCCGATAGGAAAGCTTCCCTCTCAGCTTTAGAATCTGTATACAATTGCTGATATGAGAATAGAGTTTCCCTACCCCCATTCATCATCCATGAGTCTTCCAACCCACTATCCCACATGAACATTTCATGATTACCCATCACGACATGCTTGGTTCCCACCGGCTCCCACTCACGTACCGACTTTACAACCAATGCAGATTCCGGACCACGATCAATCAGATCACCCAGAAACACCACATGGTCTTCAGGCTCCATCTGTGTCTCTATCCATTCACGTGCTTTCATATACACGTTAAACATTCCGTGTATGTCACCTATAGCAAATATTTTCATGAGTATTTTTTACCTTCTGGAACTGGTATGCATATAAACATATCCCTCATTGCATTCAACCCTTCTTGTGGCATTTCATACAAGTGCCACTTATTGGGTTTCAACAACTTCGTGTATGTGTCCATACACAACCCTATCTTGATCCGGGCACCACGAAGTCTCTGGGACCACTCGATATCCTCTTCATCACCCCAACATCTGGATTCATCCAATGGAATTGCTTGAAGAACTTCTATGTTTGCAGTGATCATCCCACCGGAGATGTATTGCATGTTTGTCATGTCTTGAACTTCATACGGCACACCACAGACATACTTTGGATCATTTTCATTGGGTGCAACCTGCATGAAAAGGTTTCTCAGTTGTGGTTGACGTTCCAACATAGCCGTAACGAATCTCTGATCCAACAACCAGTCTGAATGTCTCTCACCTTCCATGGTGTATATTGGATTGACCACGACTTGGATGTGATCGTTATCATCCCACCATTTTAATATCTTATCAACCCAATCCGGTTGAAATTCATAATAGTCATGGACCAGACACACTTTGTCAAATCCATACTCATGGGCCACGTTGACCAGAAGATTCTTCTTCTGTGTGATCCAACCCTTTCGTGGTTCATCATAATAATATGGATAGAACGAACCCATATGCTTCGATTGATCGATCAGTTCCCTATAACCAATCACAGCCACCATACCATGAGGCATATCAAATTGACTAATAGCCGACCCGATACATTTATCAAGTGTCTCTATGTCCGTTGTCGGACCTGCACAAATTCCAATAAACATATCACCACTTCCTCTTGTCAAGTTCGATCAGGACATCTTCGATATCATCAACCGTGCAACCTATCGAATGGTTCTGAACCACATACCGATAACCTTCATATTCGTTGAAATAATTATCCATACCCACACAGTTCCACCAGTCTCTGTCATCATCCTGATATACATACTCAATAAATTCCATCAACTCAGGTTCTGAGTCATACACGAATCCATGCTTCTGAAGTTTGAGAGCACCCGGTGTTTTACGAGCAAACCATGGCACACTATGATACATAGCCTCAAGCAGAACCAACCCAAACCCTTCTTCATAGGAATTTAGTATATAACCATTGGATTTGTGGATGGCCCACTGAACTTCATCAAATTCTGCATCCGTGATCACCCGTACTTGATCAGTTTGTTGTGGTGCATTCTCAGGCATACCATATCCATAGAGTACCAGTTTAGCATCAATAGGAGAAAAGTTCCAAGCATCAGCTAATTCCGTCATAGCCTTGTGTGGATAAAAACCACCAGCCGAAACGAAGTATGGCACATCCTCTTTCACAAAATCACGATTCATATAAGCTTCAGGTGCTGATATAGCATCACCCATTTTGATACCATGTCTGACTCTTCTTGCCTTGTCGAGATACCCGGCATTGGCAATATGATTCAGATCAGCCACGGTGGAGTATCCAAGGAAATCTGAAAACCTCATCCCATGCATACATATATCAGAGTTTGACGGCTTGATGATCATGTACAGGATTGGTGACCGGATGTTGAATGAGTGTTGGTGGACAATGTTCTGCATATGGACATCACCACCATGGACCACAATAAGGTCCCACTGACGGTTTAACGTCTCAGTAGGGTTATCCACCACCCACACACCATTATGCTTACCCTGAACGGCCCTATGCTCTCCTGTGAGCACTGTAACCGTGTGGCCACGTGCCAGAGCTTCTTCAGCCATTTGTTGTGTGTAATATTCAGAACCACCCGGAAATGGAGCATACCGGTGGACTACAAACAGGATATTTTTTGGAGTGTTCATTTATTGTACCACATCACATGGGTTGTACCCTCTGGAATCTGTCCAGTCAGGACCTTCGACGGCATGGCAGCACCATGGATGACATCAGACATACCTACCAATTGATCACCAATTACCCACTGTCCATGTCCATCATAATCAACGAAAGCACCTTCTTCACATGCATCTGTGAAATCTTCAATAGTCATAAACATGCTATCAAACTCATCACCCCAAAATTCACGGGCTTCTGAAACAGTTTCTCTATAGCTCATATCCACCATCCTCTGGTTTTACACCAAAATGATACCAGTCTTTCTGTTCAGCCGGTCTCATATTGTCAAATTCTGTGTCGGCATCCACATCACCACAATAATCGGTTGAGTAGACCATATAAAGACCTTCTATCACATAGAAGCCTTCCTTGATTCCGTCTTCTAACACACCTTCGACTGTATAGTCAAGCCCCGGCCCATAATTATCTTCATAATCAGCACCACCACCTTCATATGCATAGATATCGACAGTTGGTCTATCCCTATGATCCTCATGAAGAACCCGGAAGAGAACAGTGGATTTCTCAGATGGATTTGGACAATCATTATCCTCATCAGGCAGTGCTTTTATGTAATCCACAAGATCAAGCTGAAATTCAGTCATTGATAATCTCCACCATCCTGTAATCTGTTGTTGTTTTTGTGTATGGAACAACACGGGCAAAGGTAAACTCACCCTGATTCACAAGATCAGACATCACAGACGGCACACCACTACTGGTCCATTCCATAACATAGAACAGACCTCTAATCAGGTAAACCTCACGGATTTTCTCCCGACCATCATCTGTCATAAACCGTGACACGGATATGACCTTCTCTACTAGAAGATCATCAAGCCACATATCAACGAATTCTGCTTTGGTAACCATTTTCATATCCTCATCCATAATGCACAAACGTCTCCCACCAATCTAGGAAGTTATCGGTATTCACACAAGCTGGTGGGACGTTATTTTTCCACACGGGTTGATTTACCATCTTCAACCACTTGCTTCTATCGGAATCAATTTCCTTGACCACCTCAACAACCTCATTGAAATTGGTGTAGTCATGGACATTGATAAATCTGTCTGGATTGAAGTCACGGTGGACAAACGAGCTACCGAAATAAATTGGAATCACCCCTGCATATAGAGCATCCAGAATCTTCTCAGTGACATAACCGGGATATGTACCATTCTCAAATGCTATATTGAATTTACGTTGCTTTACGAAATCCATCTTGTGACGTGGGTCATCACGTGGCAGGACATATCCAATATTATTGAACAAGGGTCCACCACAATCAACCTGTTTGTATTTACTCAATGTCTCAACAAAATGATTCCGGATAGGCTGGTTTGGGTTGGACTGGACAAACGTACAGAACCCGGACGGCACATCAGCATCAGTTTTGCTCAACAAACTATTCAGGTGTAGAACATCACTCGTAACACCCTCTGCCTTGTACATATGCATCTCTGGTACGTATAGAGGCAGTCTGTAATGCTTTGGTGAGTTCTCATGGTCAAACGTTATGGCCCTGTCATAGGTCCAGTAATTTGGACGGAAATTCTCACCCGTGTACAGGATACGGACACAGTTCTGATACTTGTAGTGTTCTTCACCAAAATTCGGATCACCGAAAATCAGATAGTCACACTCTTCGGGTTTGACTACTTCAACATGATATCTCTCACCCAACACACCAGTGAAGAATTTTTCAGCCGTGCCGAATGTTGACGAAAATCCAAGTCTAAGTTTTTTCATAGTTTCATTTTCTATCCATATGTTTTGAATATTCAAGCACTCGTTTATCATGTTTGTAGAAGTATTTCAACCAGATTTTCTTGGAAAACTTACTTACCTTGTAATATCCTTGATAGATAAAGCCGAAATAGTACAGTAATAGAATATAGAGGTTTATCATATAACCCCTTGGTGTTCGATCATTACTTAACATAAGCCACCAGAATATCAGCACTTATTTCACCATCAACTGTCTCATAGGTGAAATTCGGATTGATTTCCTTGAGGATGGTAAGAGCCTGTTCTTCCGTGACTCCGTTCCATTCAGCAGAACCAAACAGTCTTCTGTCATCTATTATTATTGTACTGTTTGGATCATAATGCTCTTTAATGGCACGAAGTTCTGATAGAATAGGTGTCCCACCATCCTCACCACCGGGCAGGGGTCCAGATGCATGTGCATCAAGCCAGAACGTGGCTAATGGCTTTGGATTATCTTCCGGCATAGATATAGCAATCTCTTTAATCCACTTTGGACTGTCACCACAATAGACCATAGCCTCTCTTTCGAACATGATTGCTGCACGTTCAGCCAGATCATCATCCAGTTCTATTGAGTATATTTCCTTGAACATTTCTGAAGCCACGGCAACCTTTATCCCAAGGCCGAAATACGTTCCAGTCTCAATGAAAATATCACCCCTGCCATATTCTTTCAACATACCAACAGTGATATGACATGAATCTGGAGTAGGTTCAGGGATTTTTTCATAGGTTCTTTTCTGGGCTTCTTCCATCTGCATGGCAATATCCTCATCAACGAAATTCATATCATCGGTTGGCTTGTACCAGAACCAGATATCACCCTCAAGTGTGTGGACCAGAGGTGTGTGTGAATTCTCCATTCTCCATTGAAAAACTTTCTCATGGTTTACATCATAGAGAAACACCATCCCACCCGGTTGAAGCAGATCATACTCAACAGAGAAATCCTCATCCATCAGATCACCCTTCCAGATCAATATTGTAGGGTCTCCAACAACATCAGGCTGGACCTCAAGCTTCTTCAACTTCTTCAGCTTATACGGTTTCAGAATATCCTTATGAACCTTAAATACGGGCTTCTTCTGTCTTTCGATATACACCCATGCCTGACCCAGTTCTTTCATTACTCAGTTTCCCTGTATTTTTTATCCATGACCTTGTTCCATTCCGGCACCCGATCATATTGGTGTACGATTGCATATGGCTTGCCTTGTGTATTCATGACCTGCTCACCATCCCACACAGGTTCAGTAGACACAAGATTATCTCTGAATTCTTCAATCTTGGATGGATCAGCCGTTGTTCCAGCCTGACATGCCCAAGCATTCTCATCAGCAACGATATAGTTATTGAACAGTGGTGCTACAATGTTATAAGCAGCCTGATCTGGGCCACCCCCACCCGGCACATGATATGGTGCACCACGAGATGTTAGGAAGATATGAAGGAACAAGTCCAACATTGTCCTACCGTCACCATAGATCACACCAGCATTGATAATTTCCTTGTTGGAAAATTTATCGGCAATGGGTGGACCAAATGATTGTGTGATATTATTCCAACCCCACGGCTCATCCTTATACAACAAACCCTCACCAGATGATAGGATTTTAGTATCTTTCGGCAAACCATCCGGATCGTTATATATTTCCTTGGCTCGTTCAAATGGATCAGACTGGAATACAACATCCTTGACATCACATGCCAGAATGTTTGCAACAGGAATATCCTTCAGGAATGCCCAATAGTGATAGAAACGGTCAACACAGATGTTAAAGGTGTCTACGTTCTGATAGGTCACCCCATCACCATCTTCAGCCTTCTGGTGACCAAACAGGGTCCACCCCCGGTCTTCAAGCTTGTCAATCAAAGCCTGCTTGGCTGTATAGATTATCATGCACTTGTGGCCATCAAACCCTGTATTCTCCAATGATACGACAAAAGGCTCGACATCCTTCCACTCGTATCCATGTATTGCTCCAATTACTAGATTTTTCATGTCAAATTTTCTCCAAGATTCATAATCCTATTTCCAACTTCAAAGAATTTCTTTGTCACGGAATTTTGATTGCCAGCTAATCTATATCTTAATGTGTGTAGATTGGTTGCAACCCTCTTATGATCAAGAGTGTTCCGTAAGAATTCCCGATCACCACCCCATTCAGCATCCCATAGATATGAGAACCTACGAATATAATCAACCCTGAAACAATATGATGATGTATCGATCAGATAACCGTTTTTCTTATCACCATAGATTGGTTCTGGATATATGGATTCACATAAGTCCAGAATAACCTCATCACCATCTTCATCAATGATCTGTCTTTTGGAGTGTGACATCCATGCATCAGGTTCAGCCTCAAGAGCCTTGACACATTCTTCTACATGGTCCGGTGCATACTCATTATCCTCATCAAGAAAAAACACATACTTGAATCGTGATGTGGGTATCAACTTTGGAACTGCTGCATACACTCTATGACCATACCAGTTTCCATCATCTTTACCGACATTCCATGGAAGCATGAGAAGATGATCCATATTGGTAAAACCCTGTGCCAGTGCTCGTTTGTTGTACCGGGCAACATGCTCTTGACCATCAACAACCATCAGATGGTGCACATGACCATATGACTGCTCTCTGACCGACCGTCTACAATCCTCAAAGTGATCCCCCACAACCGTAGGGGTTATCACCAATACCGGGCTACTCATTTATTATCCAGACATACTTGGTATCTGTCCCATGCATCTGCTGATCCATCCATCCGAAGCTTCCACATGAGTTTAGTAGCACCCAGAAACGGGATGGTGGATTCCCAAGCTTCAACTTCCAGTTCATCGGCATTTCTGAAAAGGCTGATACGTTCATCTGTAGCATCAGCTACCAAGTTTCTGAGACCTTCCTGCAAATTAAGAAAGATGACAACCTGTTTATCACCCTTCCGGAATACCAACCAACCACTGTCAAGATCGGGGTGACCCATAATGTCAACAACAAACTTACCATTCTTGATGGTCACCTTTGTGTTGTTCTTGTGGAAGAGCACACATGTTCCATAATAGTTCTCTACCTTCCAGTCACCTTCAACAACCGGCTCTGGTGCTGGTGTAGGTTCTACTGGAACCGGCTCTGGTGTGGCTTCAGGACCGGGTACAACCGGCTCTGTTACTGGTGCTGGAATAGCTGTGCTGGAAACTTCAGTATCTGGTCCACCCCCAAGGGTTGCCAAGTAGTATACACTCCAAATGGCTATTAACAGACCAACTCCAATTGCAATCAATGTCTTTTTACCTGTTGTCATGATCATTTATCTCCTGTTGATCCTAATCCACCAGCATCACCCAACACACGATCAGTCTTCTGACCCGGTGGTTCTTTCAAATGTTTGAGTTTATAATCTTCACTCTTGACCAGTTCTATCTGACACAACCGTTCACCACGTTCAATGTCAACACCAGATACATCATCTGAGCTATTCATCATCAGTGGCATGTAGAGTTGGCCGGTATAGTCCCAGTCAATAATCCCCGTGCTGTGTGCTAGACACAACCCCTTCTTGATCCCCGTAGAGGACCTGACATGTACTTTGAGATGGTAACCTTCTGGGATATCAAAAATCAGACCAGTGGGCACTAGAATTCGATCACCGGGCATGAACCTCAAGGTATTACCCCTAAGTTCCCGTTCCATGGGTGAGTTATGCTTATCGTAATACTGTATTACACCATCTGTTGTCTGGAATGCCACGTCGAAACATGCAGCCCCCAGTGTAGACTTTTTAGGTCCTTCAAAAGACTGGTCAAGCTTATATATTCCCAATTTGGGGAGATTTGCATTTTTTTCCATAATATCCTCAATGTTATTTCAATAAAATTTGGCCGGGATGAAGAAGCTTCCACCCGTTTTCAATCATCCTATCAACTTCTTTCAGTGCCTCTACCGTTTCCGGTGAAAGCTCACTACCTATTCCCGTCTTTATCTTCTTGGATTTGGTCTGTGAAGGTACGGAAATCTTCTGCACTTGAAACTTTTTTGCCATGGTCATTACCATTTCCTATATTGTACTTTGGAACGAGACTCCAAGTGGCTTTATCCCTATGTGGGATAATTTTCAGGTCCTTCAAGGTTACAACCGGTTCTTTCGACTTATCCGGATCAACAAGTTCGACAAGACCCCACTCTGCCAAGATGTTGGCAATGGTGTTCCTTCTAGCCACATCATCTTCAGAGAAATTGGTTGGTTTCCCATCCAACATGAAAAGTTCCTTGAAGTGAACTATGTAATATTTCGTTCTTTGATATTTACTCAGGATGTGACAAGATTGCCATAGGGTTTTTTCATCATGTGATGAGATACCGATACGTGTAAGAGTCTCTCTAACCTTCAAAAAATCATCTGGTTTCGGTAGTCTTACTTCAATGAAAGTGTTCACCAGATCATTGTTATTATCCATTATTCAATCCACCTTTTTGTATTGTTCTTATTATATCTTCAAGCTGGTCATCTGTTAATAGGTTGAGTATGTCTTTAGCTTGATCTTTACCACACTCATAGTATTCAATGATGACATCAATATTATCCTTGGTGTCATTCTTTTTACGTTTAGCCCAAAAGTGTGGTCTCTTGTATTTACGAATAGTATTTAGAAGATAATCATATTGTAGTTTATTATCAATGTGATGGTTGATATTCATCTCATTACCGAAGAGAAGGCAGTCTGGTTGCATAGACATAGCCATGTTCACTACATAGGATTTATATTCCTTCTCATTCTCTGATGTGAGAAGGTTTTCACCACTTGTGGTTATGCTATAAATTATGTCCTTGAACAGGTCCATCACAGACTCCTAAAATACATGATATCCAAATCATCCCAGTTGCCAAAAATCTTAAGCTCTTTCAATGGGATTTCATAGTAGCTGTCATAAACACCATCCCTGTTCCTCTTCTCAATAGGCCCTATATCCTCATCACAGTATTTTCTAACTACATCACCCGTATATGTAAACACTTTGTCATATGTCAAGTTAGACACAACCTGCAAATATGGAGTATCATCCCTGAGATATTTCAGCTTACGTGGAAGGTGGTGAATATATGACTCATGTTCCGTCCACCTCTTCTTCCAGTGCCGTTTCATCTCAAGTTCAATCAACCCATACAGACTATTATTAACCGGGTCCACGACATACATATCCACATCAAACTCCACACCATCTATAATTCTTATATTCTTCCCATGAAGATTAAAAACATCAGCAAGATATTTCCTGAAGTCAGAATGCTTATGGGCAAACTTCAGGAAATTCACACGTGAATCATCATCTTTGTAGGTTGCATACTGCTGGGCCTTGAAATATTCCTTCTTAACTTTTCCCAATTGAACAATCCATCATCAACTCAGTTAAGCAGGCTACAAGGTTCATTTCTGAATCAGCCACAAAGGCATCCTGATACTGATACCGGGCTAGGATGATAACAGCAGTGGGGATCGAATCCTCTGGCATGTTCTTTGACAATTCATCGTAAATCTTTCGATACACAACTTTGGTTTCTATGTCTGAATTGTCAACAGCCCAACTTCTGATACTCTGAAAATCCTTGTTCTTCATGGCTTCTACAAGCCCGGTGAAGTCCCTTACTTCTTTAAGGTGCTTGTATGCCTCTACATCCAAAGAACCCCCTTTGGTGATGGCCTGAAGCTCATTAAGGGTCCTTCTGAAGTCTGGGAAGTATTTCTTTATGACCCTAGCCAGAACCTGTTTATCATACGTTATCTCATTTTTACCCAACAGCCCCCCACACAGCTTGAAAAACTGCTTGGCCATCTCTGGCTTCTCATCGTTCTGGAGACGAAAATCAACCAGTGTGCATCTGGAATGAAGAGCCTCAATAATTCTCTTTGGGTTATTACATGTGAAAATGAATCGGCAGTTATTTGGAAACTCTTCCATCACACCCCTGAGTGAATCTTGTGCCTCTGGTGTTATACCATCAGCCTCATCCATGATGATGACCTTGTAACCACCCTGTAATGGAACAGTGGATGCATACTGGGGAATCTTGGTACGAGTCATATCAATACCCCGATCCTTTGACGAATTCAGCTTCAGGAACGGCAAATTCAATTCCTTGCACATAGCTTGTGCAACTGTTGTCTTACCAATACCGGGTGAGCCGGTCAGGATCATGTTTGGGATATTACCGGATGCTACGTGTTCTTCAAACGACTTTTTCAATCTTGCCGGTAGGATACAATCCTCTATGGTGGTTGGCCGGTTCTCTTCAGACCAGATATATTTACTCATAATCATCTCCAATATCATCAACAGAAATCACGTAGTTCAATTTTTGGTCTGGTGTCTGAAACCTGACAAACTTTGATGGGATGATATCCACCTCATAAGACATAGGAAGTATTCTAACGTTCTCCCACCTCAATGCTGTTGTAAAATCACCATCTCCAGTATATTCACCATATTCACTGGACAGTGAATTATCGGTAAACTCTGATGTTGATTCCATATAGACCTTACCACCCTTCCCCAATATTTTCAGAAACGGCAAGCTATTTGTTGACGAAATTCTAACAGCCTGTTTCAGGTCCTCATTCGTTATGGAGAACGAATATTCACCTTCCAGTCTCACCCGTTTATCTTTAGGTGAACTTATCAGGCTGGATGGTGTACGGTGGAATTTGAACTTCATTCTTCCTTTAGAGATTTCCACATAGTTATCTTCAAACGTCAATTCCGGATCACCTTCAAACAATGAGATGGTGGAAATGAACGATGATAGATCATGTATCCCAAACTCTATAGGGAAGTTTTCCTCAACTTCTGCCCAAGCAATTATATCACCAGTGTCACCCTGTACGGACTGGGTGGTTATATAGTTACCCGGCATCAGCAGGATGCTTGGTTGAATTGATTGGAAATTTTTCAGTAGGGATATTGTTCGTTTAGATAATATCATTCACTTGTCTCACAATAATTACGAATCACACCGTCTACAACATGTTTCAGATCATCAACAGTACCATCATTATAGATGGTCCCTGTGTATTCATGACCAATCCATGCCCATTCAGATATATGGATATCCGGATAGAGATTTTCCATGGTCTTGCCAACTTTAACGTTAACATTATTCAGTGTAGATGTGTTCTGGATTTCAGCAGTTCTGTACCATTCTGGATCATCACCACGTTTCACCCTATAACACTGGCCACCCCATTCCTTGATACAGTTTATTTCATTTGGGAATCGTACATCAGTAATTACGAAATCCTTCTGTTTTGGATTTCTCTTCATCCGTGACAATGTTGCCGAAGTCCATAATGACTGGCCGAAAATGTTTCGACCGGCTTCAGTACCCATTAGTTGTAGGGCAAGCCGTGGAGTGAAATCCGGCACATGATCTTTATAAATCGGGAGATCAAGCTCTTTTTGCCAGAACTCATCAACCTCTTCTCTCCACTCTCTGGATTGGGATGTATCCCCTTCCAGCATTTCACGTGGCCAGCCAAAGATAGCAGCAGTAGCATCTTTCAATGTATCTGCAAATGCTATCTTTTCAAAACCGTGCTGTTCAACGAGAATATCACCCACAGTTCCCTTACCGGAACCAATAAATCCTATGATACCAATAATCATTTTTCATCATCTCTCTCTCTTTTTTATTGCTACAACCTTCCGGTCATTGCTGCAATAGATTTCATATCACCAGTGAATGCATATGTTCCAATATGCTGGGTTTTCATCCAAGGACATAGCCAGATGGCACCACCGATATTTCTCCAGTATTGACAGAACATATAGTCTTCACTGAGATACCTATGACTCACCGGATCAATAACTGTGTCGAAATATGCATGGATATATCGTGAGCCATCAAAATTTGCCTGTCCCTTATGATCTGGCTTGTATCTCAAATGTGGGTATGCATCCTTGAATTTCAAGAACACCTCACGTTTTATCATCATGTAACCAGTTCCAATTTCAAGAACTTCCAATGGTTCAACAACGGAAAACGACTTAGTGCCGGGGACCGGGTTGAACACGTAATCACCAACGAGTGTTTCCAACATTGCTGGGTTTGGTGCATCATGACCATTCTTTTCAGCAGCAGCAAATGCAGCAGCAACGTTATTCCAGTTGATCGACTTCTTTGGATATGGAGCACCTATAATCTCACGATCCATAGCCAGCAACTCTAACACATTCTTTGGATCGAAGTGGACATCAGAGTCGATGAATATCATGTGTGTCATACCAGACCGGAGAAATTCATCCACCACATAATTACGTGCACGTGTAATCAGACTCTCGTTAAAAAGGAAACTGAACCTGATTTCAATACCATTAGCCATACAGAGTCCCTGTAGGTCCAGACATGCTTTCATGTAAGGGCCATGGCACATCCCACCATACATCGGAGTGGCCACAAAGAGTTTACGTTTACGAAGTTCTTCTATTGGAACTTCTAACTTGAATCCTTGTGGCTGTTGTACGGGCTTGGGAGAGCCACCGGGAGCCTTTAGGGGTGGTAGGTTAAGGTTGGTAGTGGTGCTTGGGATTTCAGCCTTGAGAGGCATCTTTGGTTTTAGGGATTGAGTCTTTTTGTCTTCCATTATGATCCACCAGTTAATAAAATAAATGAGACAGACCAACATGGCTTGTCTCATCTATTTATGGGCACATCACAGGAAGAGGGTGATTAATTCCATTCAACAAATTTGAAATCTTGTGGATCACCCAATATGAAATTACTTTCTGTTGTCTCAGGCTCGATTTCCTGAACCGTGTTAACATATTCCACCACACCCGGTTTAGCATCTGGAGATGGTTTATTGTAATTCATATCAATCCGTTCATCCATTTTGGAGTACAGTTCAATGAATGAGTTTTTAGTAATCTCATCAAACCGGTTGATACCAATTGTTATGGCTTTCCGTCTGTTACGGAAAATAGTGAATGCTTTGACAATATGCACCAACCTACGAGTCGATATCAGGTCACTAACGATACCATCATTAAAATCGTTTCTGGTTTTCTCAGACCACATGGTGAGGTTTGTGGCAAATTCCTCATCAACAAACTTCAACTTCTCCATCATGTTCATGACGATCTGGTGTTCAATAACCCGTTTAGGATAGTCCTGTTCGAATGAGAAAGCAAACCGTTCAAGGAAAGCTTCATTCATATAGTTGTTCCCAACATACCGGTTATCAGTGGAACCACGACCCTTTGTATTAGCAGTGGCAATCACCATGAACCCATCAGCAGGTTGGACAACCTGACCGATTTTCTTGATGTAGATAGGACGACCATCCAGCATCTGTTGCAGGCACATGATTTTCATCATACCCATGTCAACCTCATCAAGGACCAGTACGGCACCCCGTTTCATGGCTACAACAGCAGCACCATCTTCCCACACCGTGCTACCGTCAATCAACCGGAACCCACCGATCAAATCTTCTTCACCGGTTTCCTCATCGAATGATGTGACGATACACTCACGATTCAGTTGTGCACAAACCTGTTCACACATCATGGTTTTCCCATTACCGGAATCACCTGATATGAAAATTGGTGAGAACTGTCCACTTTCCAGAATTGTCCGAATATCACGAAAGTGACCAAACGGCACATATTCATTCACCTTGACTGGGATCAATGACCCCTTTTCGAATTCACCAATAGTAACGACTGGTTTATCTACGATCATGGCACTCATTTTTTCAACTGTGTTTTCTTTTCTCATGGTTTGTGTCATAGCACATTGTCCTTATGTTTGTCAAATCAAATCGGAGATATAATCAACATATTGTCGGATGAAAATCCGTTCCTTCTTCAGCTTATCAAAAATCTTATCACTATGTGATGTGATGTGGATACGTGGAGAGACCACAAACTCAATGTCATATCCCACGGAGTCGAGAACTATGAAATCCTCAGTTGCAAGAGCTTTTTTTTCAATAGGCAGATAGTTCAGGTCTTTCACCAAATCGATATGAATAAGATTGACATTTTTCAGTCTCTCTTTCAGATGAAGCAAAATCAGATCATTTTCAGTTCTGATCGATTTGTTATTCAACATATAATTGGTCTCTGGATCATATGTAACAAAATTCTTCAACACGGCACCCTCTGAATTCCTCAAACTGTCTGTTGCACAACCATCGGTTATGAATATCAGGTTATTCACCTCAGTGCTGTTCCTATTCTGAAACCGTTGCATAATATTCTGGGAGATTAACGTAGAACCCAACAATGGAGTAGAAGACAACTTTGTGTGTCTATATGCACTGTTTGCACCCATGGTGTAAACAACCTCACAGGCTTTGTTGAAATCCTCAATTTTCATATCACTCGACAATATTTTCCACAACTGGAATTTGGCACCTTGATCAATATTGAACATATCATCAGCTTCTTTTTCGGAAAACGGGTAACCACCTCTTTTACTATTGAAGGTGTAAATCTCAAACGGTATCCTGAGTTGACGGCAGAACATTGCAAGAGATATTGATTTCTCAAGAACCGATTTCAGGATACTACTCATGGATGAAGACCAGTCTAGGATCATCACAAACCCGTGATTTTTACCCTTCTTGAAAACCCTCTTGGTATTGAAAATCTTATCACTGTGCTTGTAGTTGTGCAACTTTTTGGTGTTCAGAGTCCCCTTCTGGGAGATTTTGGAATTGACCCACGACCGGGCAGCTTGTTTGGCTGTAAATTCCTTGACCATGTAGTTTACAATATGGGTCTCTGTTTTCTTCCATTTCTCGAAAACAGCACTTTTAGAGTTTGACAATTCCGGGCAACCATTAACATGCTCCATGAAACCATCATCAACAATACATTTTTCCCAATCAGATTTGATGGATGGAACCCTATAAAATTTTCTATTCTGTGTCGATGATTGATTGATTGTTGATTCCAACTGATCATTAAAGATGGACATCTCTTCTGGTCGGTCCAGTTCAACATCTTCATCATCTTCTTCATCTTCTTCAGTGTCACTTGGACCTGCACCATCAGATGGTTCTGACATAGATGGAAGATCAGGCTCAGTGCTATCAGGCTCAGTGCTCTCAGGCTCTTCATCATCTTCTTCAGTGTCACTTGGACCTGCACCATCAGATGGAAAATCAGGCTCAGTGCTCTCAGGCTCAGTGCTCTCACCATCAAATTTTTCAGATGGTAATGATGGAAGAGGATTTTGTTTCTTCCGTTTCTTGGTCAACTTCTTCTCACGAAGGATCATTTCAATAGCACGATCCCTCACATCTTCCATGGTCCTCATTTTCCAAACACGATTAACGATATCTAGTTCTTCGTCTGAAAACTCAAGACGGATGTTTTTCTCACCAATCTTATCCTTGAACAAGATCAGTTCAATCAACAGCTTCTTCTTGGTGTTGTATGAAAATCCAACACGGGCAGAAAAGAATTCCAAACTCATCAATTCAGCACCACCGATATTGAAATCCTTCTTCGTACCGGGATACATTCTCTTGATGAAATTGTTGATTCGAACATCTTCCAATATCTGGAAATAGTCGTTTACCACCAAAGAACTAACCTTGGTTTTTTTGACTATCTCTTTCTGATATTCAACCCATTTCTTTGGGTCTGTGTTAATGGCATGGGAGACCTCATGACTTATAAACAAATCCAATATCTCAGGACTCACATCCCAACTGGGAATTGTGATAACCCTTCTGGCAAGATCAATGGATGCTGTTTTGGCAGTCTTGGACTGGACAATGGTCAAACGACCATCAGAGGACATCATACGTGCAAGGGCTTCCTTGGAACGTAATTGTGTCTGGGATCGTTTGGTGTCGGGACGTTGTTTTAATTTTTGCATGTGAATATAGCTATCAGACTTTTCGAGCCGTGTCAATACCTAAATATACGGAAAGGTGGGCCACTATGCAAATAGACAAAAAAAATCAAAAAGTCACTGTGACGTACAAAGACAATAAGATCAGCATCTTCAATGAAGACAGATCGGTTGCCGGTGTATTAGAGATATCCGGAACCAATCTGAAAAATATGTACTGGGGTAAAAAAGGATATGGAACTCTTCACCTTCAGGTCATTGAAGAAGAAGACGACGAATCCTAACGTTCAATATCGATATTCTTAACGTCATTGAAATCAATATCACCCAACAGTCCTGATGACCATTGCAGGATGAAATTACTGTTCTTGATTTCGTCAAGATGAATTCTTGGTGAGACGGTTAGTATACGATTCTCACGGGCTACATTGATTGTCAGAAGGACGTTGCCCACTGCATCTTTAAGGTGTAGTTTTGTCATTGGACTCATCTCCAGAAAAAAATGGAGCACCTGATAGGATTCGAACCTACATGTTTCCGGTTAACCTTTCGACTGGTTCGTAGCCAGAGGGTATACAGATGCATTGTTTGTAAACGAAATTAGGGTGACAAAAATGCCACCCTAACTAAACTTGCAAGACTTAAAGTGCCAAACTTGGCTCTTTATGTGATTGGATTAACGGCCACCCTTTGGCTCTTTATCCCAATCATGACCACCACCAGTGATGTTGGTCTTCTTGTCTAGTGTAGGGGTTGGACCACCATCACCTTTGACATCATCACCTTCTGAGGTAGATGGGTTAACTGCTGGGCCGGAAACGTCTTCTTCTTCTTTAGGTGTATCACCCATTGTATTCATTCCTTTTTGTTAGTAGTCGGTTTCATTAGTATTTAGGGAAACTGGCAGGGACAGGGGGAATCGAACCCCCAACGTCTGATAGACAATCAGGCATGTTACCACTACACTATGCCCCCATTGTCAGTTTCATTCAATACTTCATTGCACTCAGTGCTGCACGAAATCTCCTACCACAATCTGGTTTGAAAGTGGCACCCTGCTTAGTTCCGTAGAACTTGCAACCTGCCAGATAAACCTTGCCACGATTTTTCGACGTGGGGTGGAAGACTCGTTCTCTGTTATCTGTTATCAATACTTTAGTCATTAACAACCTCATATTATGAAAATGGTGCCCGGTGTCGGAATCGAACCAACGGCATCCTGCATGTAAAACAGGCACTCTACCAACTGAGTTAACCGGGCATTACTGTCCTATCCATATTTATGGACACAATATGATATAGTATGATTTATGCCACTGTCAAGGGTGATATGCAATGATTTCTCTTATAACCCTCTATCGTGTCCATGATGATATCATCAAGGTTCTTCATATATGGCAGTGATGCCTCATCATTAACCTGAAATGACGGGTCACCCACCCTAAGATCACCCATCAAAATCTTCTTCTTCTCTCCGGTCACCCTGTGATATGATTTCAGGACATCATGGATTGAGCTACCAACCCCTGTTCCGATATACCACGGCTCCCCAAGTCTGGGAAATCTACCGTGAATCACAGCAGCCAATGCCCTACACACGTCATACACATGAACATAATCTCTCACAATATCAGGATCACCATTGATTGTCAAAGGTTTATTTGAAACCAGATTTGGAATCAGGTGTGTCTCTGGCTCATGATCCTCAACAGCATTGCATAATGGTATATGACCAGCAACATTATGCAATCTATACGTGTATGTGTATCTGTCATCCCATTTTCTGTCAAAATATTCCTCACTCATCAATTTACTGATTGCATAATGACTATCTGATACATCCACACTGGCAGAAGATACCATCACAAAATGATCACAACTCAAACCCCCAACCAATTCATTAACCTGAACCGTGTTGAGATAAGCAAGATGTGGGTCCACATTGAAAACCGGCACTGATGAAGACCCTGCAAGATGAAATATATAATCGTACCTGACGGCTTTCATCAATTTATGTGACCTACAATCAGTATTCCATACCATGTTGAATAGATTTCTATGTATCACATTTTCTGGGTGTTTATCATATCCATATAGTTCAATAGAATGATTCATCGGACGTGACAGGTAATATGCAAGCTGATTACCTATGTATCCACCAGCACCTGTTATCAATATCTTCATAATTTGGCTCTTTCCCTTACTTCTGCAAATGTTGTGGTGTTCATCATCTTACCGTTTTCATATCTCGTGGTGAATGGACCCGGTTGGATACCACCCTTTGAGGCTTTAGAGTGATCGGTCACAGGGTCTTTCACAACATCAAACCACTGTTTGCCATTATATGATGCTGCATTGGTCTTCATTGCAAATGACAGATCGTCACGGTTGACCTTCTGGAGCAGGCCACCACCCATACCAAAAGCCCAGTTATCAAGACTGATCTTGTTCAGTTTCATGAATGCAACTGCATATCTAACGGTCTCAAGTGTGCAACCATCACCCCAGATGGCACGAACACACGGCTCAAACACTTTGTACCCTTTACTATTCACGGTGTACTGATCAAAAGCTCCCATAATCTCTTCAGATACTTTCAACATACCTTGTGCAATATCACCAGAGTCTGGACGGATCACCAGTGTACCACCAGCAGACCTGACCTTATCTTTCAGCTTGCCACCCCACCCTTCCTTGATAGCATCCCAGATATTATAGCTATCTGACACACAAGCATAAAGCTTTCCGGGACCGGCATAGGTATCAAGGAAATGTTCAAACATCTCATACTCACGGTCCCTACCCCAGCATGTCACGGTTGAGTGTTCAGAAGCAGGGATTGAGAACCCGGCCATTTCTTCTTCATAAAATGCATATGCACCTTCAACAGCCTCAACAGTGTCTGTACCCATGAAGTTGATCAGGTGGGCCATACCACCCAGCATAGCACTCTCACCAGATGATGCACCACGTCCACCGAAGTCATGGAGCTTGAAAGCAATCTGCCCATCCGGATCATCAGATGTATCCTGAAGTCCCTTATAGATGATCTTCTTGACCTCACGTGATACCGTGGCAACCGTGGATGGATACCAGATTGCACGATGTAGGGCTGTTTCAATAAAGGCTGGCAACCATGGGAATCTTTTATCAGTGTTCCGGACCTGTACCAGTGGAGTCCCTAACGGCACAACTGAACCCTCATCAATTGCTTCAATGATCAGTGGGAGATGACCTTTGTATTCATTGACAATGACATCCCACGGCTTCCGGTCAAACGGCACACCATGCATCTTTAATCTTTGCTCTACATAGTCCACATCAATCTTGGTAATTGGTTTGGACAAATATGCCTTCAGATATGCTTGGAGACCGAAATAAACCATGTCATCAAACGTATCAGACTTTCGGCCTTCCACGTATGAATTCATGTACTTGATTTTCGGATCAATCAGTTGGCCATGACTGTGTTTATAACTGTCTGCTGCCATGATAAAATTTGATGGAACTCTGTGTTCCGGATTGTTTATAAGCATTGTAATATCTCCTATTACGGTTTGTTGTCGGGGTCTATCCCCTATAGTTTCACCATGTCATCTATCATATCAAAATGATCCTCATACATTTGAGAACGATCAAGCTCACCAAGAGGAACCCACTCAGCATGGACGGCATCATCAGACCCCTTAACCTTTGGCAGTTTCGGTTCATCTCTCAAATGGAAATAAAAGGCTGTTGTGATGGTTCTACCACGTTGTGACCTGTATGGGTCATCAAAGGTCTTTCTGTCCACCAGTGACCCTATCAGGACCGGTACAGGCACCTTCAGCTTGGTTTCTTCTCTCAACTCCCTGATGGAAGCATCTTTCAGCTTCTCATACTGGTTGACGAACCCACCGGGCAATGCCCACTGACCTTTACCGGGCATAGCACCCCTCTTGACCAACAGGATATGACCAGATTGCACCACGATGGCATCAACCGTGACGAATGTTGGTGGATATGGGGAATGGGACCACTGCTGGTTATAATCGATCAGGTGCTGGTATTCATCCTGAATGAACTCAAACGACTCAGTACAATCATCCATCCACAACTCTATCCACGTTACAATGGATTTTGGCATGGAGATTTTCGGGGATGGGAACAGACCTCTGACACGGGGATTGAAAATATCCTTACGGATATACGTTGCATCCATCACAATGTCTTGCTTGACATTGACGGACCCCCAGCTTGGGAACAGGTTGAGATAGAATGAGGATGAGTCCTTGGAGTGACCAATGAGACCAATATTGACTGGACCAGCTTTCCATTTCTTATGGATGATGTGGTTTACCTGACCCTGAATAGAGGCCAGCCACTTGTCCAGATTATATGTGTAATCTTCTTGGAACACAAACTCCAGACGATGTTCACCTGTAAAAGCATAACAGGATTGAATCATCTCTCGACGTTCCTGTGATGTCCACGGGTTACGGAATGATCTTGGCTGGTTGTGTGAGCCAAGGACAATTATTACTTTTTCGGAGAGTTCCAGTGCCCGGTCAACAACTGCTTTGTGACCATCATGGAAAGGTTGGAATCGGCCAATGAAGACCAAATAATCATATTCATAAGACATCGAAGAATCCCTTCGTTATGTGTTAAGACCGGTCTATCCAGTCTGTAAAATTGGTTGCAGGGGATGGACTTGCACCACCGACCTCTTGATTATGAGTCAAGCAAGCTGCTTCTGCTCTACCCTGCAATACTGTTTGGTGCCGGATCGTGGAATCGAACCACGTTAGCATCCTTATGAGGGATGTAAGATCACCATTACCTTCCAACCGGCATCATGTTCTATTCTATTTAGTGTCATCATTCAACATATTCAATACATAATCAGACATCATCCACTCAACCAATCAAAAAATAACCACACTGGCCAGAAGGTTGCTATGATGAAATCTTTGAACGGATTGCCACCAACGGCAGAAAATATGGCCCAGACAAAACCAACACTGATAGCATAGAGATGTGTGACCACCAAGATAACCCACCCCCACACTGTTAGATCATACAACATTTTCGTGTTCCTTCACGGCTTCTATGATTTCATCATCATAGAGTTTCATCGGATTAAGGAAAACCATCCGGTAAAACAAGTGTTTGTCATAAGAGACCTTTTCGAATTTATCACACAATTCCAAGGCATCGGGACGGTATCCCACTGTATTGGGTCTACGAAAAATCGATTTGATAATTATTTTCCTATCTTTTGATGTCAACTCATTAGATAACAACCCAACGATTCCAACAATTAATCCAAACACAGCAATACCCATGATAATTTCCATAATCATAACCTTTCAAAAATGGTGCTCCCGACTGGATTCGAACCAACAACCAGTCTGTTATGAGCAGACGGCTCTACCATTGAGCTACAGGAGCATTAAATGTCTTTGGTAGTCCCACAGAGATTCGAACTCCGATATGTCACTAATCAGGTGACTGCCTTACCCTTAGACGATGGGACCATTATTCTTTTTCATCTTCATCAAAGAGAAACGGTGGAACTTTACGTGGCTCAATGGAACCGGCCCATGCACGTAACATAGAAGCTTTTATCTCATCATTAATTTGTCTATTGAAGAAACGTGAGTGATCTTCCATCTTCTCCCTAATTCTTTTCTCAGCAGATTTTCCATCCGGATAGTTGATTTTCACACAATGTATGTACAGACCGTCACCCTCATAATCAACATCAGTTTTCCAAAAATTTGGAATGAAACGTGATTTGTCTCTGTACTGAACCCAATAACAATTAATTTTGGTTTCAGACGGCACTATCCGATATTCACGTTCTTTATACTTCATGATCAACTTCCTTGGTTGTGTCTTTGGATGGGAATCGAACCCATATTTCCAGAGCTTATCTGACGTTCTACCTTAAGCTTTCACCCTACTGTCCGTGCACTCGATTATCAACAGGCTACTTTGCTATTTTTAAACTACCATCGACATGATCAACCTCTTTATTCAAGGGACAACCTTCCCAAATTTCCTTTTCGGCAACTCTGTGACTGATCACATAATCCCATCCACCATTTGGCACCAATCCACAACTGGCTTCTTGTGGATGGTTAATGAAATGAGGACAATCATAACATCGTCTCACTTCTGTTGTCACCGTAACCAGCATAAAACAAAAACCTTTTTTGGTGCTTCCCCACAGAATCGAACTGTGACTTTCTGCTCTTCAAACAGACGTGCAGACCGACTACACCAGAGAAGCATTCTTAATTTCTTACATATAGACCATATGTCTCAACATTCAATGGGTCTTCACCCTCAGATACCTTCTGTTGCTTGACATCACTTGCACCGGCAAAGGTACGATGTATGCTGTAGACCACAAAAGGGTCCTTCCTGTATACCACAAACATCATTACATTGTCAAGCATTTTTATCATCCTGATAGTTTGGCAAGGGTACGAAGAATCGAACTCCGGTCATCTGGTTTGGAAGCAGATGTGTTACCACTACACTATACCCTCACATAAACTTGGTGGGTCGAGGGAATTTCGAAATCCCGGCCAAGAGTTTAAAAGACTCCTGCTCTGCCTCTGAGCTACCGACCCATTAATTCTTTGGTACACCGGGTGGGGGTCGAACCCACGGCCTTGAGTTTAAGAGACTCCTGCTCTACCACTGAGCTACCGGTGTATATTTTACTTCCCGTAATTCGTCATCCAATTCAACAGATAATCACGGGCTTCGTATTTGTCAAATCCAAACTCTTCCTTGAGATATGGACCTGCTCCCATCATATTAGTTTCACCACTACGTCGAAGTGTTTCCAGAAATTCTGCAACATCTGCAACAGTATCTTCATCCAACGTCATGATCATCTTCCTTCCAGTTCCATTACAGGCATCACACTTAGGTGACCCATTATGATCGTATTTTCCAGAACCATTACATGCAATACAACGATTGTCAAGTTCTTTTTTCGGTTCTCTCTGGACTATACAATCCTTACGTTTCATAATCGTAACCAACCTTTTCCTCAAACATAGTAAAACCAAGTTTGTTGGCTTCATATTCTGCAATAATCAGATTTATATGTCCACCAGTATTACCCCATTTGGATTGACCAGACCATTTAAGACCTTTTTCCATCATACCCACTGCAACACCTTTGGGTGCTAACTCAAGCTTAATCTTCATTATCTACCTTCCAATCAAATAACGTGAAACCAAGTTTGTTGGCTTCATACTCTGCAATCACAGCAGGTATGGCTGCATCCTTCATCTGAGACTGTGCAACCCACTCACGGGCTTTGGTCATCAGACCCTCTGCAAGACCTACAGGGCACAACTCAAGCTTAATCTTCATTATCTACCTCTCAGACATAATACGACAGGTTGGACCCATCCTTGAAATCGATGGTGAAACCATCATAAAAATCGTTATGGGCTTCAACCAGTTCATACTTCCATTCATCAATGATGGCATGGAATGCACCTGAATGGTGCTGTCCAAGGTGACCTTCCATCTTGGTGTACTTGGCAAGATCAGCAATGGTGACTGTTCCATCACCGGGTGCTGGTGTTGATACCAAGTGATACCGATTTGCAATATCCTTAACCTTCATCATCCACCTCTGGGGGATTTTCATAACCCCTCATATATTCCTTCACACATTCTTCCTTCTCAGACCTCATCCCAAAATGACACCCGTAGTGTGCATTGAGACCGGTCAGACGATCCAGTTGACCACGTTCAAACTGGTCTTGGAGCATCTGCTTTTTGTATGCTTCAAATTCATTATCCATCATCAATCCTTTCTCAGACGAAAAACTTCTCAACAACCTGCTTCAGTTCAGCTTCATAGTCTGCATACGACAGACCGAAGTGGAAGCAGATGTAACCACCACCATACCGGAAGTCCATCTCATCAAGGTCTTCCCCATCAAGTATCCACCGGATGGCATCTTCACGATCCTTTGCACCCAGAGCAATGGTCTTGGTGATCCGGTTTTCGAAGTCGATCCCACGAGCATAGTGGAAGCACTCTTCTTCGTTAATGCTATCCTGTGCACTTTCTGCAACCTGATCCCAAATGATCTGCTTTTCATCAGCAGACGTTTCTGGGTCATAGAACCGGTGACTACGTGGACGGCTTCCAAAAGCTTCCTTGTACATGTCACTGAAAATGTTCTCATCAAATGTGTACATCGTTTTTTCCCTTTCTCTATGACCCCATAATAGCAGATTGGGAAACTGTGTCAAGCATAAAAAAAGCCCCAGTGAGATTTTCTCAACCGGGGCTTCTGTATCTGGAAGTTGGGATGCTTACAATGCTGTCCCGTCTATTCCTGCACACACAAAGGCACCGGTCCCGGTTTTGATAAACCAAGGTGATCCAACTATAATAATTGGTTTCATTTTACGTTGCATTTGTATGTCTCTCTTAAAAATTGGAGCAGGTATGGAGAATCGAACTCCACTACTTAGCTTGGAAGGCTAGTACATTGCCACTATGCTATACCTGCATTATTCGTTTTATTCTACAGTTCCATGTCTGACATAATTGAAAAGTCTTTGAGCCTTCTGTATGGCCTCACGTGGCACACCAACAGCTTCTGTTCCACCAACAATCTTCAGACATTCCAGACGAAGTTCGATATTCTGAAATTCATCCATTTCTTCTTTCGAAGGCATTTGATCAAGATTTATCATTCTGTTTCTTTCATGTCAATAATTGGTCTAGGTAGAGGGATTCGAACCCCCGGTCTTCTGGTCCCAAACCAGACGGATTACCATGCTTTCCCATACCTAGATAGGTTTTTTATTTTACTGGGTCTTCAGTGCCAACTGGACCAGCAGGTCCACAACCGGTTAGAACAGTTCCAGTAACTGCCACTGCAAGCAGGGCTAGAAGGGCATAAACTTTCATTTTCATTTTCCTATTTTATTTATGGTGGAGTGCCGGGGAATCGAACCCCGAATATCTGGTTGCAAACCAAATGTGTTCCCGTTAGCACTAGCACCCCATCGTTTCACATGTATTTAGGGACTTTTTTTACAAAGTCAAGCATTTTCCTGAATAAGGTGTCGGTATGGTGGAACAACTCTGAATGTATCACCTTCAGCCATCCACTCATCCGTTTTCTTGAGTTTCTGTTCCAGAGCCAAATCTTCTTGGATCAATCCTGCAACACCGTGTTCAGCTTCAAGCTCACCATAATACCCAAGAGGCTTACCAACCAGTTCCCAACTATCATCAGAAGCCTCAAGCACCCTACGATACACATTATAAATTTCCGGTGTTCTGCTCTTCACTATCCGATATAGATAATAGGGACTCTTCACTGTTCCATCTTCCATCTTTGAAAATCTCCACTTTTAGATTCTTAGGTCGAATCATATCCTCAACCTTATCCACCATTATCTGGTGTGTGCCCATGTGTTTTGCAATCTCTATTTTATGCCATGCCTTGAATTCCTTTGTGGCAATACATTTCTCAAAGGCAATCCGTTTGTTCTTGTGTTGTGATCTGGTCTCATCAGAATACCCAAGGGCATTGGAAGGGGGATGCTTACAATGAACTGCACTCTCAGTCTTGTTACGTTTCTGTCCACCCTTACCAGACCCTCTGGAATATGACCATACGAAATCCCTCTCCGTGATGCTAAACAGAAGTTCTTTTTCCTTACTCATCATCCCTATCCCTAAAGAACTTCACACACTCATAGCATAAAACAGGTCCACCATTATACCGGCACCAGTCTGGAGTTAGTTTCTTACAGTGTTCACATTTTTTCTTCATCAGATAATCTCTTTCAACAGGTTTTTCAAAATCCACACCGTCTCTAGTTACTGTGAAATTGAGATGGATAAACTTCTCACCCATTTTCAACAATCTCTGAAAAGTTACCCTTCTTACCAAATTCTATAACCCGGTCAAACTTGTCCGATATAGACTGGACCTTGTGACTGATCACGAATATGTTAGAAGACTTGGCTATTGTCTCAATGATATTCAAGAACTCTTCGTTCCCTTCATCATCTAGTGAGGAATCCATAACCTCATCCAGTATCAGGATATTGGTTGATACAGAATTACGGCCACGGGCAATCTCTCTCCATGTGAACATCAGTGCCATATCAATTCTCATCTTCTCACCCTGTGAGAAATTCATATATGACAAACTATCCAGATGACGGCTCTTGATGGTTTCCTTGAAATTCTCATCCAACTCAAACGACACAAAGAATTCCATCAGGGACAGATAGTGATTGATCCTCTGGTTGATCACCGGGAGATACTGATTTATGATCTTGGCCTTGATACCATCATCCTTCAACATGCCCAGAGAGAGCTTCAGGACCTCTGCTTCCTTCATCAGGTCCTCATATAGCCCAGCTTCCTCTTTACCGTCCTGTATGGCCTTCTTTAGGTCCTTACGGGTATCTTTGATGATATCACCTGTCTGGGTGACCGGCTTCTCTTTTTTCATGGTCTCCAGTTGCCTACGAATAGATTCAGCCAACCGGAATTTATCTTCCTCTTCTCGTTCCATGTTCTGAAACTTCACAAGAGCCTTCTGTATCTTTGTGGATTCCTTCTGGTGTTCCACCATCAAATCATTGGCTCTAACTGAACCCTTATCTATCTCATCAAGCTTGGCAGCTAAATCAAACATCTTGGATTCTCTCAAGGTTGGGTCCATATGCTGCTTACATGATGGACATGAGTCCGGATGCTTCTCGAAAAACTCATACTGTTCCTGCCAGAAGTCTGCCTTTATTTCCAGATCACGAATAACCTTACCAAACTGTGTGATCTTCTTCTGGTGTTTTTCATCTTCAGCTTTGGCTTTCTTATATGCTGGCCGGTGCTGGGCAATCTTCTGAGTAATCAAATCAGTCTCAGCCTTCATCTCATCGTACTGTTTACTGAATGCTTCAATCTTATTGAGCCGTGCTTCATCCTCAGACTTGTTGGATTTCTCAAGCCGTGCCAAATTTGTTTTGATCATATCGATTTTGGACTTGATCTGTGACAGCCGTTCCTTCTTGATCAGGCAGGCTTCCTTGTTATCCTTTGCCTGCTGCTTGATGATTGAATTCATCAGTGAGAATATCTGGATATCAAGCAGGTCTTCAATAACATCACGTCTCTTGGCTGCTTCAAGCTGCATGAATGGTTTGAAAACAGCAGACCCCAGAATATCAATCTGGGTGAATGACTCCTTGCTCATTCTCAGGACGTTCTGCTCAAAATCCTTCTGGTAGTTTGATGCTTCCTGATTTTGCAGCACACCATCAATATACACCTCAAAAACCTTTGGCTTCTGGCCACGTCTGACCATGTAATTCTTCTTATTGATAGAGAACTCACACTCAGCAATGCAATCCTTCTTGTTGATTGAATTAACCAGAGAGCCAACCGTAATTTTCCGGAATGGTGTATCGAACAGTGCAAAGCATATTGCATCCAGCATGGTAGACTTGCCAGAACCGTTCTTGCCCACTATCAACGTAGTGGGTAATTCATCCAACCGTATCTCATTAAATGAGTTGCCGGTGGAAAGGAAATTTTTCCATCTTATTTTTTTGAATTTGATCATCTATCACACACTGTTGTAAGCTATTGCTTCATTGTACACAGAACGAAGTTTGTCCTTGACCATGGTCTTCATATCGTCTGCAATCTCAACTCTTTCAACATGCTTATCTATTATTGTTGGAGTATCCTCAATATTCTCAATATCAACCTCTTCATCATCCTCTGATGTTATGAAGTCGGAGTCTATCACCTTGATGTCGATAGGATCATAGGATTCAACCACGTCTCTGAGGGTATCCAAAAGGGCTGGGTTGGTTTTCTTGGCTACGATGATCTTGACATAGTTGTCTCTCATCTTTTCGAGCTTGCCGGTCTCTATGTCATTCCTGATGACCTTCTCGTTTGCCTCATCATTGTATTCATATATCTGGAAGATGCTGTATGGGTTACGGTGGAATTCCAGCTTACCCGTTTCTGTATCCAGTATGCTCACACCCCGTGGATCGTTACAATCAAACCAGTTGAATTCATAGGCAGCACCCAGATATGTTATATTACCCTCTGAAGAAGCATGATGAAAGTGACCAGAATAAACACTACTGTACTCAGCAAAAAGATCAGCCATATGTCCATCCCGGTTAACAACTCCACGGTAGAATTGAAACCCTTGGATTTCCAAGTGTCCGATAATTCGTTCAGCTTTCTTTTCAGATATTGCATGTAACACTCTCTCTTCATTCTCTGGATTGATCCATGGCAATAGAAGGATTTTAGTGCCAGCCACATTGATCACAGATGGCTCGTGTACAATGTTTATATCGTAACCGTTCAAGAGAACATCAAGAGAGTTTATCTTGTTGGTGTCCTTGTAGTAAACATCGTGGTTGCCGGGGATGATGTGCATATCAAATTCCTTAGTCCACGGATCAAGGAAATCTGTCTTCATCCGGTGGGCTGTGAAATAATTGATATACTTCCGTCTGTCCACCAGATCACCACCATGAACCACCGTCTTCACACCAGCCGTTTTGAACAGCTTCATGAAATAATCATTCGACTTCTGCATATAATTGTAGAAATTGACGTTATCGTTCCGGATACCGTAGTGGGTGTCTGTGATAAGTCCAAGCTTACTCATTCTGTTCGTTTTCCTTTGCCAACCGGTCTTCTTCACGTTTTTTTCTCATCCGTTCTTTCTTCTTCTGTTTTCGACGTTCCATCTTATCTTCGAATTTCTGGATGAATTCTTGGATTTGCTCATACACCGGGTTGTTGATCAGATTGGTTTCGTCATCCAACATGAAAGCATCTTCTGTGTTCAGAGTCATGTCGAACGATTTATACATAGAGTATCTGACTTCCTCTTCAAGGTTGATCCGGTTTATGAATGCAAAATGGCATATCCGTGTGAAGTAGGCCAACGGGTTTTTATATTTCTTCTCATTGAAGTTGTCAAAGTATTTGATACAGTCCATGATGGCATCACTCACCATAACATCCCGATATGAATATCCCATAAATTTACGGTTCCATGAATAGTGTTCAGCAATATCCATGATGGCCTTGCCACAATATTCTGGGATAGGGGGTTTCTCAGCACTTTCCAGTTCAGCCTTCGTACATGCTTCTTTATAGCCAACTATCACCTCATAGAATTCCTGCTTGTCTATGTAATCGGATTCAATTGAGTCTCTTTCTGGCTTTTTATTGATTATTTTTGTCATTATGTCACTTTCTTTAAGTTTTTTTTCATTTGCCTCTTGACAGGCATCAGAGTCGTGTTATATAGTATACTGTCCCGTTTTAAGGATCATAGAGTCGTTTAAGATTCTATAGAGTCGTTATGGTTTTCTAAGTAGCTTGACTCATCTCCAGAATCCAAAAATCACATCAGACTCCAATATTGATTTTGTAGGTTTTGAGGTTATACCTCTCTGCAACCCAAAGCTTCAAACGTTCTCTGAAATGCAAATAACTATGATTCGTGAAACCTGATGTCGAAGACATCAGATCATCACCAATATCAAATATGGTAGCAGTGGTGTCTTCAAACTTCCTCAACATACGGCCAATAGATTGTAGGTTCCGGATACGACTCTTGTACCCAATAGCCAGTATGCAATTGACAAGTGTGGGTAGATCGATACCGGTAGAGAATGTACCATAGCTGGCAATCACAATACAGTTGTTGTTCTTTTTAACAAACTCTGTGATCTTCAACCGTTCCTCAACCTTGGTCTCACCCGAAATGTAGAAGACATGCTTGCCTTCCTTATTGTGCTTGTCGATCATCTTCTTCAACAGTTTTCCATGCTTCTCAACATAGTTGAACAGGATCAGACTGTTTCCTTCCAGAGACAGTGCCAGATTCGTAATGTACTTATTCCTATAGTCACACTGACACAGGTAGCTCAACTCCTGTTGATAACCCCATTTTTCAGTTGTTCTCAGTGTGCATATCTGTTTAGGGTGTTTTAACACCAGTGCCTTGACCGTGGTTTGTGATGATAAACCTCTCTTGATCAACTCATGGGACTTGGCTAGAGTCTTGATCTTGCCAAACATGCCCGTCAAGGCTAATTTATGGACCACTGAGCCGTCTAATGATCCAGTCAGACCTATCCGGTACTCAGCATTATGCATACTGTCCATGATCTTCTTAAGCTCTTTGGCTTTGAAATGATGTGCCTCATCACCGATCAGGAATTCAAACTGCTCATGGAAGTGTTTCGGTTGTTTGGCAAGGGACTGCCATGTGGTTATTGTGATGGGCTTATCAGTGTTGATTCCCATGCCGGTGCCTGCATGTACACGATGGCATAGATTTTCTACATCCAAGCCATATGACATGAAGTCATTATACAACTGCTCAACAAGCTGGACAGTCGGCACGATCACCACACCCTTACTTTTACCGGATGTGAGTATCTTACATATCAACAGGAACATGATGATGGATTTGCCAGAGTTTGTGGGTGAGAGAAGAATACATCTCTTCTTCCGGAACCCGTGCAGGAACCCCATCATCTGGTAGTCACGTTTTGTGTACTTTTTTGGGATATCCAGACTGTCAAAAAACTCAACAGCTTCCTTTGCCGAAAACTCATTCTCATACTGGAAGTCGTTTTCTATTTCCACATTGATTTTATTATGCTCTGCCCAAGCCACAAGAATGTCCAGCAGGCCCAAAGGCAGGGTCTGGGCACGTCTGTTGAATAATCGGATGTTACCGTCCCACTTGCCACTCTGGAATGCTGGGCTGTATGCTGAATTGTTTGCCGGGAATGTGAATTGTTCCGATATCTCCTGCATCACTGAAAATGAGCAATGTACCTTCAGGCTTGTCTCATCAATCTTACTGATCTTGATAGTTTCACTCATCACCAGACTCCAACTTGGCTAATGCAAGGGTTGCAGGATTTAAGGCTATTGCCTGTTTCAGCTTTTTTCTGCTGTGTGGGTGATCACCACCATATTCCACATGATAATACCCGTTCAGTTCACACTCACACTCTCGTAGTGCCTCAACCAAGCTATCAAGGGTTGTGGCCACCTCTTCAAGGAAAGGTCCTGCATCCCCATTGCCACCCCATACATCGGCCCTAGCCCATCTACGTAACCTTGATTGCATCTTATCAGTCATTGAATTCAATGATCAATCTGGAGATGTTTGAAGTCTGGAAATACAAGCCCGTGTCCACCTCTATCCAATTGCCTATATTAACCAACAGGTCATTTATCCGTTCTTGTCTGTTATGTGATTCATGGGTTTCGAACTGTGTGGTCCAAATCCCATGTGCACCGTCTATCATCCAAAGATGCACCACGGCCTTTTGTGTTATTCTGTCTGACATAATTTTAGCCACCACTTATGAACTTTCTATGCTCAATAGCATTTCTGATCTGCCATTGCCGGTTACCCAGTTGTTTGATTATCTCCTTACATGCATCCACGATTTCCTCATGGTATTCTTTTTTCAGGAGAATTCCACATAGCTCATCGTCTGCATCAAGCCATATGTCTATGTCTTGCTTCATGATTGTGTTTTGCATTGGGGGGAGATTGTACTTTTGAAGATCAGCCGGGTTGTTGAGTTCACCCCGGTAATATTTCCACTTCACCAGCTTGACCTTCTTATATTCAGACCCTATCTTCTTCACAAGCAATTTGTGATGAACAAGAATCGACATATATTTTCCGTGGAGTTTAGCTGCATCAAGACTACTTTTATCCAAGTCCATTTCTGGTATCTTGGAGTCTTCCATCCACATATCCACTAAATCATCTATCTTGTTGATTCTCATGATATTTACCAATGTTAAAACACACTGATATTATGTGGCTATTGTGCTATAGTCTTTCAACCTCAAATGTGTCATAATCTAAAGTAATATCAACAACTAAGATATCGGGTCTGTCTTTTTGTGTAGACATTTGAAGTGGACCCATACCGGTTATACAACATTCGTTGAATTTTATTCTCAGGTTGGTGAGATTTGAGTTCCTGTGAAATTCCAGAATACCATCATTGTAGATTTCACCGGTTCTGATATTTGTCTTGTATTGATCAAAACCAAGAGGTGTTGTGATAGACATTAACCAGTTGTATGTTTCTTCCCACACTCTCAGGTCTTCATCCACCTGTGCAGTGATTACCAATGGTTCATACATCAGCCGGTCACCATGCCTTTTCTGTATATGGAATGGTGTTGCCATCTCAGCAGAACTGGTTGTCACACCCGGCAGGTTGACACTCTGGCAAAAATAGATTGCAAAGGGAAGGTTTGGAATGACAAACTTATACTTGTTGTCCTGTAGCAGTGACAGGTTAGATGGATTGTCTGCCAGACCAATCTTCTGGGACATTATCGTTTACCACTCATGTATCTGGCATACTGTGAAACATCAGTCTTCTTAACTGTCAGGTCCTGATGTGCTTCATTCAGCATACCGGTCTCTTTGGTCTCAACAATCTGTGGTTTTTCGTCACCGAAATCCAGATCAAGGTATTCTTTCGGCTGGTGTTTCATGGCATTATACATTGACATTTTCGTCTCCCTGTTCTTCTGTGTATTTATAGGCACAGTATCCTTTGTATTTTCCTCTGGTCAGGTTGGACTGTCCATTCGTTCCAAGTCCATTATCAATACACCATTTTCTAAGGTTGGTGATATTTTCCTTTTTACCATCAGGGTGTGTGATAACCCATTTCATCTGGTTGGCATTACGGACTGCTTTTTTCTGAAAGTCTGTTTGTGTACATCCCAACCTAGATTTTTGAAGTCTTTCAAGTCTCTCTAGTTTTACTTCTTCAGGTAGTGCTTTCCATTGTGCTTTTTTCGTAGCAGACATTTTGTTGATTGCTGTTTCATCAAGTGAGTTGGCAAAACACTGATTGTACCCATTGGGCCATATTGTATTGTAGTGTACCATCCAATGATTTTCACGGTCATTCAGTTGATCATGTGGCACATCATCCTCTAAGACGATATACTCAAAATTCTCCATCCCATATTTTCTCAGTGACCGGTGGAAATAGTAGTCTGACCCCTCTATCAATGCTTTGCTCTTGTGTCCAGACTTACGTTGATTTGGATGTATGGTTTGTCCAACGTATCTCTTTCCAGTCTTTGGGTTATGGTAGCAGTATATGATACCGGTTCTGATCTTTTTCATGGATACCTTCTCCACATTAAGTTACATATAGTATATAATATAGTGTAGTCATGGGTAAAAAAGAAGGGCCGAAGCCCTTCTAATCTTGAGTGGTTAACCCACTTCTTGTTTTTATTGAATGAAATCAATAACTTACTACATCAAGTTCCTCACCCGGAAAAGTCTGTAGTAGATGTTTGCATGGTTCACGAAGTCTTCGATCACACCAGTTCCAGCAGAGGTTGCATATGGGTTGGCTACCATACCGTAACGTGTCTTGAAGCCGATCTTAGGCTGCATGGTGTTCTCACCAACGGCACGAACCATCTGGAGAGGAACGTATGGGCAATAGAACAGTCCAGCATCGTAAGGGGATGTACCCTTGTAGCCTACACAAACAAGCTCATCACCGTTTGCTGTTCCACCGAAGTAAGGATCAATATAGACCTTCATACGACCGTGCATTGTACCTGCAAAGGTGTTGCCTGTGTCATCAACTGACAGGTTGGCATTAAGTGCTGGGGTATAGTCCAGAACACCAGCCATTGAAAGAGCAGAAGCAATGTCAGAGGAAACGATCATTACGTTACCCTTACCACGTCTTGTTGCACGAGCAATAGCATTGGCTTCACGTTCAATCTGGAAAATCAATCCCTTGAATTTTTCAACTGACCAACGACCGTTTGAGTCGGTGTCGAGGTCAAACGTACCAGCAGTTGTAGTGTTCGTCTGAGCACCACGGGTAGCTGTGTGATAGATTGTACGGATAACTTCACGGTTGATTTCTGCAAGGATTTCTGTTGACAGAATGTTTGCAAGCTCAG
>Ga0070746_10000003_pt1 | contig 122169 bp, 115 predicted proteins | sample VirMetDEL_Mar_21_FD_77016 | JGI IMG/M metagenome (GOLD analysis project Ga0070746, IMG submission 77016) | Aqueous microbial communities from the Delaware River and Bay under freshwater to marine salinity gradient to study organic matter... | ecosystem: Environmental > Aquatic > Marine >...
ATTCAAAGTGCGGTACCTACTATATTAACAGGCGATCAAGGTAATCCAGTAATAGGTGACGGTAATACTATGTTATTTAATAGTGTTTCCATTACGTTTAGTGGAACTGGCGGATCATCTAATATATCAGAAATTACTAATCAATTAAATGCAGAATCCAGTAATACTTTTATAGTTGCAAGTACATTACCCAAAGAAAGTGTAGCAACAGCAGACAGTGGAAACACAATTTATGGACTAATTGGTGGATATGTACCTTTTAGTGCATACATTGATAATGGTAGTGGAAACACTCTTATTAATTTTACCAGTAATGGTAGTGTGTATGCAACTGTTAGTACTCCACAAGATATGGCTACAGATATTGATGCGGCCAATATTGCAAACTTAACAGTTACAGCAACAGCAACAGAATTATCTTTATCAGATTTAAATGGAAATGCCATTAATATCTATAATGGTAATGCTGATACCGGAGGTTACCATTTTGTGGGTTCTAGTAACATTTCAGGTTTACCAGCAACTACAAATGCCACAAATGCCGATAAACTCAGACTTACTAGAGATGACGGTGGTGAAATACTAATATACGAAGACAGCACACTATTCCAAGATCAAACAGGAATCTTCTCAGCACATACAGGTAGTGTACCTTTAGCAATGAACATTGAACAGGGTGTGCGTACAGGTGGTACTACTGTGGTAGGTAGCACAAGTGCCAGAGATGCCTTAGCACCAGCGGCCGGAGACCAAGCATACGTTACAAACAAAGGCGACGGTGAATGGGGACTTTACTTATATACAGGTAGCACTTGGGTACAAGTATCAGATGCCGATAGTGCCAACGTTGATGCTAAAACACTCACAACAACATTCACAATGCCGGCAGGTGGTTTTGGTACTAGCACAACACAAAACCTCGGAAACATTTCAGCAGGTAGAAAGATTGTGTCAGTGTATGTTGATGTAGAAACAGCATATACCGGTTACTCAGGAAATGTTTTACCAAATGTAGAAGTTGGCAACATATCAGATCCTGATCAGTTTTGTGACTCTCCCAGTAACGATTTAACCACAGCAGGCTCTTATGTGTGTACTCCAGACTTTGTTTACCCTGAATCTGAAACACAAGATATGACTATTAGAGCTAGATGTAATCACTACCAAGCAAGTGCTGGAAACGTTACTGTTAAACTTACCTACGTATAATCCATTTCCCCTAAATAAGATAAATACTATTAACGGATCAGCAAGTTCGCAGAACCGTTAATTCGAATTAGAACATATACTATGGTATTAGGAGAACATAATGGCTGACATTAAAAACTTTGGTATCAAAGGTATTGCGGCTGATGTGCAAATGGGTAAAAGCGGTGGTAGACTTGTCTACGATAGCGGTAACTCAAGATTTGACCTCACGCAATCTGATGGTTCCACATTAGAAGATGTTCGTTTCGGTACAGTAGGTGCAGGTACTTGGCAAGGTACTGCTGTTGGATCAACATATGGTGGACTTGGAGGAGACTTCAGTAGTTCAACAGGTGTATTGAAAATCAGTAGTGGTACAGTTAGTGCGGCGGCCTTGGATCTTACAGCAGATGTAACTGGTGCTTTACCAGTAGCAAATGGTGGTACAGGTGCAACCGACGCCGGTGATGCAAGAACAAACTTAGGTTTGGGAAACATCTCAACACAGGCCAGTAACAATGTTAATATAGATGGCGGTACTATTGATGGTACTGTTATTGGTGGTACATCAGCGGTGGCAGGTAGTTTCACAACTATTAATGCCTCCGGAGCAATTACAGGTAACTTAACAGGTACAGCCGATGATGCAGATGCATTATCAAGTGCTGTAACTATTGCTTTATCAGGTGATGCTTCAGGAAGTGCTACATTTGTTAATGCAGGTGATACTGCAACTATTTCAACAACTCTTGCAAACTCAGGTGTGAGTGCAGGTAGTTATGGTAGTTCAAGTGCAATTCCTGTAATTACAGTAGATGCTAAAGGTAGGGTTACAAGTGTAACCACTGCGGCAACATCTAGTGTATTGACGATCGGAGCAGACTCCGGTTCAGACGATACTGTAACTGTAGGTACAGACACCCTTAACTTTGTTGGTACAAGCAACGAAATCGAAACAACAGTTTCTAATAATCAAATACAAATCGGTTTACCAAATGACGTTACAGTTGGAAACAACTTAACTGTAACAGGTAGTTTCTTATCAGATGATATCACATCTGCCTCAATTAGTATTGCAGGTGATGCCACTATTACTGGTAACTTAACCGTACAAGGTACACAGACAACAGTAAATTCAACGACAGTTGAAACAGCAGATGCTATCTTCAGAGTAAACAGTAACGGTGCAGACACTGATGCTGGTTTTGAAGCAAATGCAAACGGTGTAATCAAACAAATCCTTTACACATCAGTTGGTGATGAGTGGGACTTTGGTTCAGAAAACGTTAAAGCAACTTCATTTGAAGGTGACTTAACTGGTGATGTAACAGGTAGTATTGCAGGTGCAACTGCTACTATGACTGGTGCAGTAACTGGTAGTAGTTTAACAGACGGTACTGCTACATTAAGTAGTGGTGCTTTAAGTGGAGCAACTAACGGTACATTTAGTGGTACTGTACAGTACGGCTCATTAAGTGATGGTACAATCACAATCACAGGTTTTGTTGACGAAGACAACATGGCTAGTGATAGTGCTAGTTTAGTACCAACTCAACAGTCTGTTAAAGCATACGTTGACTCACAAGTCACAGCACAAGACTTAGACTTTGCTGGTGACAGTGGTGGAGCATTATCAGTAGATCTAGATAGTCAATCTTTAACTATCGCAGGTGGTACAGGTATTGAAACATCAGGTAGTGGTCAAACATTAACTGTTAACCTTTCAGATTCAGGTGTAACAGCAGGTGACTACGGTGGTAGTGCAACTATTCCAACATTTACAATAAATGCTCAGGGACAGATCACAGCAGTAAGCAATAACTCAATTTCAACAAGTTTTGATATTGCGGCTGACAGTGGTACAAATGACACAGTAAATGGTGGTGAAACACTTACTATTGCAGGTACGGCTAATGAAATTGAAACAGCAGTAACAAATAATCAAATCCAAGTTGGACTAGTAGATAGCCCACAAGTTGGAAACATTACAGCATCAGGAACAGTAGAAGGTGGTACCGTAACAGACGGAACATTAAGTATTGCTTCTGGAAGTATTTCATCAGGTGTTGGTGCTACATTTAGTGGTACAGTACAAGGTGGTACTTTAACTGACGGTACAGCAAGTTTAAATGCTGGTAACCTATCAAGTGCAGTAAATATTACAGCAAGTGGTACAGTACAATACGGATCTTTAAGTGATGGTACAATCACTGTAACTGGCTTTGTTGACGAAGACAACATGGCTAGTGATAGTGCTAGTTTAGTACCTACACAACAATCAGTTAAAGCATACGTGGATTCAGTTGCAACAGCGGCTGACTTGGACTTCCAAGGCGATTCAGGTGGTGCTTTAAGTGTTGACTTAGACTCACAAACATTTACAGTAGCAGGTGGTACAAACCTCAACACAGCAGGTAGTGGTCAAACATTAACTGTTAATCTTGACGATGCCATCTCACTTACAAATGTTACAGTTTCCGACACATTTACTGACGGTACTTTAAGTATTAGTGGTGGTGCTATTTCAGGTGCTACAACTGGTGCTTTCTCAAGTGACGTTACAATTGGTGGTAACTTAACTGTAAGTGGTACTACAACAAGTGTTAATTCAACAAATACAACCATTGCTGATACATTGATTGAACTTCAATCAGGTTTAAGTGGTGCTAACCCTAACGACATAGGTCACATTTACGAAAGAGGTTCCGATGGAGACAACGGATTCTTAGGATGGGATCAAAGTGCTGATAGGTTCATGGCGGCAACTACAACAGCAACAGGTAGTGACACAGGCGACCTTAGTTTAACTGCGGCAGATTTTGAAGCGGCAGGATTTACTGGTACAAGTGCTACAATTAGTGGTGCTGTAAGTTTCGGTTCATTAACAGATAGTGGTGAATCAATTACAGTAACTAAGTTTGTTGACGAGGCAGACGGAATCAGCAGTAACGATAACGATACTACTATTCCAACATCAGCGGCTGTTAAAGACTATGTCGATAACAACGGTGGTGACGGGTTAATACTTAGAAGTACAATAACTAGTGGTAGTGATACAATTGACATTGGTACAGTACCAAATGTTAGTGGTAGAACTTACTATGCAGATAAGATTGTATTTAAGATCAGTACAGGATTTAGTGGTGGTTCTTTTAACCATATTCTTGTTAAAGAGAATGGTGGTTCAGGAAACGTTTTAGTTGCTTCAGCAGATGCTGATGCGGCTACGGCTGGATCATACATCATCGAACTTGATGGTGATGATACACTTACTAAGAATGCTAGTATACAAGTACAATTTATGCAATCAGATGGAACTACAGCGGCAACTACGTCAGCAGGTGCTGGTGTGGCTACTGTGCATTACAACTGGGTATAATAACTAGTCTAAGAAGAAATTCTTAACTGAAAAGGGCGGTAATTTACCGCCCTTTTTTTATGAAATCAATACCAAGGATTGTTAGTTACATACTCAGGTAGTTTTCTTTCCTCTGAACGAGGAAAATCAACTCTGCTGACTTTATAACTCTTAGCTCTAGGGCCAAGGACTTCCTTAGTAAGATCACGTTTGACTGCACGTTTGAATCGTGCTATTTGATACTTAGTCATGTCATCTCCTTTTACAAAGATGCGTTCCTTCGGTACTATTACCTACTTCCGTTCACTGCTACATTTAGAGTGAATGAACGATTTCGGCGTTCCTTCGTCTTATGACTACTTCCGTCCTAATGAATAGGATGAACGTATAAAATATTTATCTTATCTAATTATTTAGAATTAACAAATTCGTTCAGTTCAGTCGCAACAGCAACAATATCTGCCGCAGAAATTTGTTCTACCGGCAATTCTTGTTTGTTTTCAGGATCAATCTCATTGTGGTTAAATACCGCATCGATTTTTCTCTGTTGGTTTATATTGATTATACCTTCTGCAAGGTTTAATAGATCGGCTCTGATTTCAAAGCCACTTTTTGTGTTTGACATAATTTTCTCCTGTGTGTCAGTGTGTTAATCGACCGTGCCCTCCCGGGAGGGCCGACCTTGTACCATAGTAACATTCTTCTCCTAAGAGGTATATACCTTTGGTACTAAAAATATTTATCTACTTAACTAGGAAGTTTACTGATAAAAAGAAATTATTCATCATGGATTCGTTAGATGTAAATCCAGTAATTAGATGACTTGGAAAATATACTACTTTGTTTTTTGCTGGTTTAATATAATGAGTCCATTCATCAAAGCCTTTAGGTGTAGCAAAATGTCTAGGTCCCATATCATCAAAATATAAATGACAGCCTTGATTAGATGTTTGTAACCAAACTACGGCCGTATACCAACTGTATTTTGTTATAAAGTGTGGCACAGAATGTTGTGGCATAACACAGGTGAGTTTTAAATCAGACATTTCAATTTTTTTATTACCTGTATTAAATTGAGGAGTTATTTCACTAGCAAATCTATTTACAAGTAGTTTTGTTAGTTTGCCTGTTTGTTCTCCCATTGTTCTTCCGTTAGGAGTAATCCAACCATAATTTGTTTCGTCAACTTGTTGTTTTTCAACTAAAAAATCTATTTCGTCTAAAATAGAATCTGATTGTTCTTTGCTTAGTTGTAAGTTTTCTGAAAAGACTCTGTTAGGGAATACATTAATTGATTTCATAATACTATTTACCTTTTTACTTGACATAAACTAAATATTCCTGTATAATAAGGGCACAACATAGGAAATTATATGAAAAAAGATAAAATTATACTTACAGACTGCGATGGCGTAATTTTAGATTGGGAAGAAGGATTCTCAATATGGATGGAACACCATGGTCATAGCAAGGTAGAAGGTTACCAATTTATGTATAGTATTGGTGATAGATATGGTATTGACAAAGATCAAGGCAATAAATTAGTTAAACAATTTAATGAAAGTGCGGCAATAGGATTCTTACCTCCCCTAAGAGATGCACAATACTTTGTAAAGAAGTTACATGAGCAACATCAATACAAATTTATTTGTATTACTAGTTTAAGTTTAGACCCTTATGCAAAATATTTGAGAAAAAGAAATCTCAAAAAACTTATGGGAGATGCATTTTTAGATGTAGTGTGTTTAGACACTGGCGCAGACAAAGATACTATTTTACAAGAGTATGGTGAAAAATATACTGGTAATTACTGGATAGAAGACAAACCAGAAAATGTTAATTGGGGTATAGACGCAGGTCTCAATGGCATACTTATAGAGCATGGCCACAATCTAGACTACAAAGGTGATGCAACCATAGTAAAAAATTGGCAAGAGATTTATAGTATTATTACTTCACGTAAGAATTATATAAAAAACACTTGACATATCTGTATTATTTGTTATACTATTATACATAGTTAGGAGTAAAGCATGACAGATACACTAGAAAAAACACCCAAAGCAACAGGAACTGCTAAAGACCGTGCGTCTAAAACATTAGTAGATATACCTGAAACTACACTTTCAGATGAAGAAGTAAGGGATAAACTTATTAAAGCCAGAATAGAAATGCTGATGTCAGCACCATTTTTTGGTAACTTAGCAACTAGATTAATTATTAAAGACGCAACTAGTTGGTGTCCAACAGCCGCAACTGACGGCAAATACTTTTATTATAACAAACATTTTGTAGCCGCATTAAGTGATGCAGAATGTGTATTCCTTATGGGACATGAAGTATTACATTGTGTATATGATCATATGGATGCAAATCGTAGAGGAGACAGACACCCTGTACTTTGGAATGTTGCTAATGACTATGTTATTAATGGAGACTTAATTGATGCCAGAGTAGGCGAAGAAATTAAGTTGGTACAAATATGTCATGATTGGAAATACAGAGGCAAAGTTTCTGAAGAAATATATGACGACTTATATAAACAAGCAAAAGAAGATGGCCGTATTATGGAAATGGATTCTTTTGACGTACACTTAGACAGAGAAGAAGGTGATGACGAAGGTTCAGGCTCTGCTAGTAAAGGAAACACAGACGGTGATGAGGACGGTGACGGTCCTGCAAAATATACTGCTGAAGAAAAAGAGCAAATTTCTCAAGAATTTAAAAATGCTACTATGCAGGCCGCCAAGGCGGCTGGTGCCGGTAACTTGCCAGGAGGCGTAAAAAGGTTATTAAATGACCTGCTTAATCCTCAACTTGATTGGAGACAATTACTTGCTATGCAAATCCAAAGTGTAATGAGAAGTGATTACACAATGGCAACTCCTAGCAGAAAAGGTCTTAACGAAGGTTACTACTTGCCAGGACTTGATAGAGAAACAACAATTGATATTGTTGCCGCTCTTGATATGTCAGGTAGTATTTTTGATGATATGGCAAGAGACTTTTTAAGTGAATTAAAAGGTATAATGGATCAGTACACAGACTTTAAAATCCACTTACTATGTTTTGACACAGAAGTTTACAATCCAAAAGTATTCACACAAAATGATATGGGCGAGTTTATGGAATATGAACTCAACGGAGGCGGTGGTACCGACTTTGATTGTGTGTTTAATTGGATGAAAGAAGAAGGAGTACAACCTAAGAAATTGGTTATGTTTACTGACGGCTACCCTTACGGAAGTTGGGGAGATGAAGGTTACTGTGACTCCTTGTTTATAGTTCATGGTGGATATGGCGACAGAATTCCAGAAGCACCTTTTGGTATTACTGTACCCTATAAAAGAGATCAAGAATGATTGTATGGGTCTTTGGCGTTAGCTCAGACTTTGGACAAGTCATGCTGTCTGAGTTTGAGCAACATGCTACTGAAGTTCATGCCTTTGGTAGAAGTAATGTTAATTACAAAGACCCTAAATCATTTATAGATTCTAAGGCAAGCAAATTAGAAATACCTGATACTGTGGTGTTTAATATTAATGTAGGTGTGCCTTTTGAAATGAATCGCCCTATCCACACCCAAGATGTAGACACTCAAAAATTAATATTTGGAGAATGGTTTCATAACAGTTTAGACACAAACTTCTTTAAAGTCTATTTGTTTGATTGGTTAATTAATAATGGGTTTAAAGGACAGATATGTCATATAACAAGCCAAGTTGCTAGAGACCAGTATCCTGAACTTAAAGATCTATTACAGTACAAAATGCTAAGATCTTTAGATTATCAGATAATACAAACACAGAAACAATATGGTATTAATGCATATGGAATGTGTCCTGCCCATATACAAGATAGTACTGAATGGCCTAAGTATATGGCAAACCTTATACTAGATCAGGATAAAGAAACATCTTGGTTATATGGAGTTATAAAAGATGATGGTGTGATGGGATATATAAGTTATCCTTCGGAAGGACTATATGATTAAAAGGACCACTTGTTTAACAGACCAGGATTGGCAAAACTTACATGGCAACGATCTATATATAAGTATGTTGCGAAACAAAGTAAAATGTGAAGTAAAAAAGGATTCCGCAGATACAGATGTATTTGATTATATTAAAGAAGTACCGGAATTTTTAGTATACTATACAGCAGAAAATGTTTATGGGTGGATTACATTGTATGTATATTTTGAAAGCCCTACAGACATGGAAAATTTTATTCATTTTTATAATTCAAACAATGGTATTAAGAAAATAGAAAATTCCTAACCGTTTTTTCCATTTTTTAAAATCATATAAAATAAATATTACTATAAATTAACAGGAGTTTATAATGGCTGAAAAGCAAATTTCAAATGAAGAGGCAGTATCAGAAGAGCAAGTTGCTGTAGATGGTGCCCCAGAAGGACAAGTCCCAGAAAGTATTGGTTTACAAGACTTACAATTATTAGCACAAATTGTTGATCTAGCATCACAAAGAGGTGCCTTTAGAGGTAATGAACTTACGCAAGTAGGTACAGTATTTGATAAACTAAATGCATTTTTAGGATATGTAGCAGAGCAACAAGCCCAGGCGGCTGAAGCTCAGGCAGAATCAGGTGAGGGCGAAGAAGCACCAGAACCTGAAGCAACAAACGGAGAATAATATGGCAGATATAATGAAACATGTAGGAGCATATGGAGACAGACCTTGTGTTGTAGTCTTTAGAGAAGTTCCAAACGAGCCTGAAAATTGTCTAATAGTTGAATCAAGTGCTTTACCAGATAACAAACATGACGACTTAATGAACGTTGTTGCTAGTTTAGAAGGACAAGAAGCAAATGATATTTCAGAAGTTCTTGCAAGACGTCAATTTAGTGACGGTGCTAACATGCTGAATGATTTACACTTTAGTAAAAAACTACAAAAAGTAGCAACAGATATGGTGTTCTTAACTCCTGTACCAAATCAGCGAATTCCCTTATCTGAAGTGAATGTAGAAATCAACAAATTAGATGCTGGATCTAATCCTCCACTTAATACGGAGATAGATTCATCAACTTTGGCAACACCTAATCCTGTAGAACCAGTAGCAGATGTCAGTGCGGCAGAAGGCATATTGATACAAGCAGAATTAATGGAACAAGATGCTAAGAGTATGTTGGCAGAAGCAGAAAGCAAAAGGGCAGAAGCATACAAATTAGATCCTAGTTTAAAGCCAAGTAAAAAAGCCAAGAAGTAATGCCTGATAAGAGCACCAAAATTGTGCTCCTAGGTAAACGTACTAAAGAGGGCGAAAATCTTAATCATTTAATTAAAGGTATTCTCCCTCAATTCTTACCTAACGATTTTATATATGAGATGTCATTTACATATAATGACGATCATACTTTAAAGATAGAAAGAGAAAACTATCCAGAAACTGTAAATCTAAAAAATCCCCAAGAATTAGTTCAACATATTCATTATAAATATCCAGAAAGTTTAGACGTAATAGAAATAATATTAAACTTGGATAATATAAAAGGATTTTTAGAAGGAAAATCATCAGAGATTTTAGGTAAAATTTTTGATGAATAATTTATAAAATAAATCCGCATATACCTTTTTAAACTCTTGACATATTTGTAATATTTGCTATAATATTGACATAGTTAGGTAAGTAAGGAGAAGAGAAGAATGTTCCCAACTAAAGAAGTATTATCAGTAAGTGCCGCGGCACACAGAATAAACGAAGGTTTTATCAAAAAAGACCAAGTTCGTTTCGACGAAAAACATAAAAATAAAACTTGTAACAGTGATTTGTTATACAATCATTTCTACAGAGAAAATGAAAAGTTACAGGTACTTGAAAAAGATACTGATCTAGCAGAAATTATTATTGATTATCTTAAGGGTCTTAGTTTTAAAGCAATTGAAAGAGAACTTACAGATTTTGAAAAAAATGTACTTAAACTTGTTAGTGGAGAAAATATTGAAAAAGAAAAAATTGGTATTGCGGCAAGTTTACCTAAAGTTTATCTAAATAAATTGGAACAGGATTCCTGGACTGACAGAGAAAATATTTTGTCTGCTACAAGCAAAGCTCAAGGAACACTTCATGAAAGAGGTACATTTGATGTTGTTATTGAATTTTGTAGATACATTCCAAGAACCATGAGTTACTTGATTACTACTAGTATTGATGATAAACATATACTAAAATTCTTTCATGATAAAAATATTAAAGTAGGTAGTAATATCAAAATAGATGGTTATGTAAAAAGCCAGGGTAGAGGCAGATACCATAATGGACAAGAAACTATCATCAATAGAATTAAGGTTCACGAAGACGTATGAGTAGATTAGTTACTATAGGATGTAGCCTTACAGAGTATGCTTACCCAACTTGGGCTGATATGGTTGGAACACATTTTGATGAATATTATAATCTAGGAAATCCTGGCTGTGGGCATAATTACATGCTAAACATCTTCACTGAAGCAGATTTGATATTAAAATTAGGAAAGGGAGATACTGTTATTGTAATGTCTACATCAATGACTAGGAGTGATGTTTTTCTTCCTCAAAAACTTCCAGGCAAAGAAAATTATTGGGGATGGCAAGGTTCTGGAAATGTTTGGCATAAATTTAAAGACGATCCTACATTTTTAAAACGGCATTATAGTAATACTTATGCTGTAATGCAAACACTTTCATCGTTAAAGTCTATAAAAGATATTTGTAATTATAAAAATATTAATTTTATATTATTAAAAGGATTTTCAACTGAACAAATTTTATCTGAACAGTTCGAAACTATAAATTTAGAATTTTTTAAAAATCGAATAGATAATCTTTTCGAAAAAAACTATGCTAAAAGTTTTTATGAAAGATTTACAAATGAAGATGATATTTTATATGGCTATGAATATGACGACACAGAACAAATAGACCATCATCCTACAATTACACAGCATAATTCTTTTTTAAAAGATGTATTACCTCAATATGCTATTTCAGATGAATACGTTCTTATGCTTGAAAAACGATTAGATTTATCTAGTCAAGAAAACAATAGGAATCTTAAAATATTTGAAAAAATGAGAGGTAAAAAATTAGGTAGTTTAATTACTAGAGATTTTAGTAATTATAATATGAAAAATTTTATATACTCTGATTAGCAATTAGCCATTCACTTTCGGTTTTAAACCAGTCTGTATTTACTAAATGATTAAAATTAAATTTTAAATCTTCTTCTAGACTTTTATAAAATTCAATATTACATCCTAGATTATTATAGTGATTTACTGCCTGTTCTAAACTCGTTAAAAATTCCCTTACGTCTGTTCCTGCATATCGATGATCGTTATTATTTAAAAATAGATGTTCAAAAGTTTTAAATCCTAAGTCTCTTAAAAACTCATGATTGCGTCTGTGTCCAATTACTAAGAATGGCAAATGATTTAATATAGGCCATAATATTTTTTCAGACAAAATACTAATATCTTTATCAAAAATGTTCATATCGTGAGTTTCAGCAACTAACTCATAATAAACTTCTCTACGTTGTTGGTTTATTATGTGATTTAGTCTTTGATTATCCGTATCGTCTAAATGCATTTTATAAGGAAAATTTCTTAAAAAGGTAGTTATTTTATCTTTTTCTTCTGGTACATTACTAACATTACAAATTAGCTCTATTCGTTCTTTCAACTCATCCTTTGTTAATTCCTGGCCTATATCTATTCCTAAAAATGTAAACACACCTTTATCTAAATACGGTGTTAATTTTAATGCTGACAAACATCTTATATCTCTTAAAAGTCTATTCAAGAATATAAAGGTTTTTGATTTTATGTTTTCATATTTTATATGATCTTCAAATTTAACTAATGAGTTATAATGTGAATTATCTTGATCTAAATAAAATTTTCCCTGATTTAAAAATTCTGTACTAAAAATATCAAATATTTTTCTTTGATTTAAATTATGTGGTTGTCGGTGAACTTTTGATATGCCGTGTATAGCAATATTATTTGTATTTAATCCTTTAGATGACAGTAATGTATCTAATGACATTATTTTATGATCTAATCTATTTAAGTTATTTTGTCCTACATCTATATAGTCATGTGTATGTTCTAACGGTTGGCTTAATAAAATTGGAATATTATGTTGTTTTAAAATATTTATAGTATCTTGTGTTAAAAATCTTGCCCATATTGTATTAAATCTGTCTATAGTGTGCGGCATAGTAACCAGATAATATGCTGGGTGTGAGGCATCATATTCTTGTATAGTTATATTTTTGTAATGTTCTGTCTTAAATCTTTTGTTCCAGGCATTATGGTTTCTATCTTTCCATTCTATATTATAATCTCCTGAATGCTGGATTGCTAAATCTTGCACAAGATCATTGATGCATAGGAAATCATTAGGTCCTTTCTTTTCTGTAATTATTTGTATCATCATTTATATTTATTACCAGATAAATAGTAATACACAGTTAAAAGGAGTAGCATATAATGGCGGACATAGAGAAAAAAACTGTACAGATAGAACTAGAAGTAGATACAAAAACAGTAGATAGCAGTAAAAATCCATATCAAAAATGGATAGATTTAGCAAAAGCCGTAGACGCATGGAGAATATTTCCCAGAGCATTTTTAAGTGTTTACATATTTTTGCTATATTATTCCACAATCTGGTTTATGGGACTTGAAAATCCAAGTCTTGAACAGAGTGGTTTGATAAGTATTATTGTTGGTGCTGGTGCGGCCTGGTTTGGTTTGTACGCAGGAACAAGTAAAAATAAAAACAGTGATTAAAAAAATTTTAAAATGGCACAAAGATTTTACTACTAAAATGGTAGCCAAGTTGCCTTCAGAATATGTGGCTTTATGGATAGCCTGGTTTGAGGGTCTTGTATTAGGTGGTATAATTGTTTGGGCAATAATGAGATAATATGTTTGTAAAACACTTTGTAAGAATGTTGACACGAGAAGAACTTTCTGATCAGGAAGTAATAGTGTATTATGATATTGTTCAAAGTATTGTGGAAACAAAATTACTTACTGCATATGACGAGAAAAAATCTAAAGTTGGTGTGGAAGTAATGGCATACACTTCAGAAGATTCAGAAGGTGATATGTGGATATATGAAATTGTATTACAAGAGCATATAGACTCAGATGAAGGAGATGCTATCTCAGAAATGCTATTTGATGAATTTGACGATATTCAATTTACATTTGAAGCATCTATAGAGGTATAACATATGGCATATAATCATCCATCAACAGGAACAGGTGCAAACTGGCAATTAAACAATATGCATACTGCAATGGATCGCAACAGCACTGGCGAGCCAGTTCTTCGCACAGTGGGTGGTTCATTGGATTACAGCATCAGTATATCAAGCGGTAATTTAGAAGGTGTTGCATACATTGAAAAGTTTGGCATGAACGAAGATGTAGACGGCAACAAAGAAACCATATGGGACGGCGGCGCACTTTACGATTATTTGACTGCTCCCGAAACTGTGAGTGTGACCAGCAGTAGCGGTAACGACAGTGCATCTGGCACAGGTGCCAGAACCGTTCAAGTACAAGGTTTGGATGCTGACTATAACGTGGTAACAGAGAGTGTTACTGTGGGTGGCCCAGCAGGGTCACAGCAATTCCTACGTGTGTTTCGTGTGCTAGTTGTAACATCTGGAACACTTGGTACTAATGCTGGTGTTATCAGTGTTACCAGTACAGGAACTGCCAAAACACTTGCAAAAATTGTTGTGTCAGGCGGCAGTGGTTTAGGGCAAACATTTATGGCATTGTACACAGTTCCTGCAGGTAAAACAGCATATCTCACACAATGGACTGTTGGCTCTGGCAAGCAGAATACAGATGCTATCTGTTTCCTAGCATGTAGACCGTTGGGTGGCAGTTGGAACAGCAAGGACGTGATCACAGTCAGTGCTACCACATCATTTAAAAACTACACTATACCGATGATGTTTGAAGAAAAAGCAGACATTGAGATTAGAGGATACTCATCTACTAACAACAGTTTAGTCAGTAGCACATTTAATCTTGTTCTCATCGACAACTAATGATTGTAACAGTTCATTATCTAGACAACGAATTCGTTGCTTTTGACGAAAATGGAAATAGCATAAAAAATAGAGCAATACTAGAACAAATTTCGTTCGAGCCATTCCCAGGCTATAAAGGTGTTATACACTTAAAAATTCCGGACCAACCAACCCAAGAGATTGTACCAGTCGATATTAAAATAAATCTATTGACATAGCCAGAATTTCTGTTATACTAATATTCATTTAATTAAATATTATTATATAAGGAATAAATATGTCGTTCAATAAAGTATTCAATCAAGAAGAAGTCGCAAGGCTTAAAAAATTAATCCAGGAAGGAGATCAAGTCCTTCATGAAGTCGATGCTCTTAGCACAGGACTCAGAGAAACAGTTAAAGCAATAGCAGAAGAGATGGACATTAAACCATCTATCCTGATGAAAGCAGTTAAAGTAGCCCACAAAGCCAAGTTTACAGATGAACGTGATAACTTTGATGAGCTAGAAACAATTTTAGAAGTTGTTGGAAAAACACTTTAGTTGTTGACTAATAATTGAAAACCGTTATAATAAAGTTTTACAGGTAAATTATCTATGAGTTATGTAGACGCATTTTATGAGCAGTCTAAGGATATCGTAACCGTCATTGAAAGAGTTGATGGCGAACGTATCATTAAAGAACTTAAACCTGTACACAATTTTTATTATAAAGATCCTAAAGGTAAATCCACAAGTATATATGGCGATCCTGTAACAGAGGTACGTTGTGCTAATATAAAAGATTTTAAAAAGAATGTTGGTATAAACAAACATAATGGCTTATATGAGAGTGATATAAGACCTCTTAATAAAACACTCGCAGAGCATTATACAAATGGACAAGCACCTAAATTACAAACAGCATTTATAGATATTGAGGCAGACTTTGATCCTGCTAGAGGATATAGTAGCCCTCAAGACCCATATTCAATAATAACAGCAATAGGTGTTTATTTAGACTGGATGGACAGCATGATATGTTTGGCTGTGCCTCCTAAAAGAATATCTTTTGAGCAGGCAAAAGAAATGACAAAGCACATGCCTGAGGTTATCTTGTACAAAACAGAAAAAGAAATGCTAGATGCATTTTTAACAGTTATAGATGATGCAGATATTATAAGTGGTTGGAATAGTGAGGGTTATGATATACCTTACATTGTAAACCGTATTATAAGAGTTATGGGTAAAGCAGAAACTAGAAGGCTTTGCTTGTTAAAAAAATTACCAAAAGAAAGAAAGTTTGAACAATATGGCAGAGAAATTACCAGTTACGACCTAGTTGGTCGGGTTCATCTAGACTATCTTAACTTATATAGAAAATACAATTATGAAGAACGACATAGTTATAGGCTAGACTTTATAGGTGAGATGGAAGTAGGCGAGACTAAAGTTCCTTATGAAGGTAGTCTAGATAGACTTTATAACCATGACTTTGAAAAGTTTTTAGAATATAATATACAAGACGTTATGCTGTTGGCTAAAATGGATAAGAAGTTACAATTTATAGATTTAGCAAACATTATTGCACATGAAAATACAATATTATTACCTCAAACAATGGGTGCTGTAGCAACAACAGAACAAGCAATTATTAATGAAGCACACAGAAGAGATTTTGTAGTGCCTGATAGGCCTAAAGCATCTGACAGAGACCAGGCGGCTGGTGCCTTTGTGGCAACTCCTAAGAAAGGATATCATGAATGGGTAGGCAGTATGGACTTAAACAGTCTGTATCCTAGTGTATTTAGAGCATTGAATATGGCACCTGAAACTATTGTTGGGCAGTTGCGTTTAGATTATACAGAAGAAACAATAAACAATGCTATGCGATTAGAAAAGAAATCATTTAGTGATGCATGGCATGGAAAGTTTGGTACTGATGAGTTTGAGTTTGTTAGGGATAAAGATGTAGACCATATAATGCATTTAGATATGGAAGATGGTGCTAGTATTGAGGTAACTGGTGCTGATGTTCATACTTTAGTATTTAACAGCGGCCAGCCTTGGAACATAAGTGCTAATGGTACTATTTTTAAAACAGACTTCCAGGGTATTGTTCCTGGACTATTAGAACGTTGGTATGCAGAAAGACAAGAAATGCAGAAGAAGAAAAAGGAGGCAACGGATTCTGAGGAGATAGCATTTTGGGATAAAAGACAGTTGGTTAAAAAGATTCAGTTAAACAGTTTGTATGGTGCTATACTTAATCCAGGTTGTAGATTTTATGATAAACGTATAGGTCAGAGTACAACATTAACAGGCAGAAGTATTACTAGACATATGGGAGCTCAAACTAATCTCATGTTTACTGGAGAGTATGATCATGAAGGAGACACAATAATTTATGGAGATACTGACTCTGTATATTTTACTGCCGTTCCAGCCTTGCCAGAAGGAGAGGAGTTAAACATGGATAGTGCTATTGCATTATATGATCATGTTTCAGATAAAGTAAGTGAAACTTTCCCACAGTATCTAAAAGACACATTTAATGTGCCGTTAGAAACAGGACAGGTAATGAAAGCAGGTAGAGAAGTTGTTGGCAGATCTGGTTTGTTTCTAACCAAGAAGAGATACGCAATATTTTGTTTAGATATAGAAGGTTATCAACCTGAAGGCGGTAAACTTAAAGCAATGGGTTTAGAGATTAAACGTAGTGATACTCCTGAATTTATTCAAGACTTTTTAGAAGAAACTTTGGTAGACTGTTTACAAGGCATGGGCGAAGATCATGCTATACAAAAAATTAAAGATTTTAAGGAATACTTTAAAGGTTTAGAGCCTTGGAAGAAAGGTATGCCTAAACGTGCAAACAATGTTACTATGTACACCGCCAAACTAATGGCTAAGGCTAAAGTGCCTGAAAATTACAGACTACACAAACTAGATGCTGTTAAAAATGAAGGGCAAAGTAACATGGTTCCAGGGCATGTAAGAGCAAGTATAAACTGGAATAACTTAAGACAAGCAAACAGCGACAACTACAGCCTTCCTATAACTGATGGTATGAAAGTGGTTGTTTGTAAATTAAAGAACAATCCCATGGGATATACGAGCGTCGCATATCCTACAGATGAACTGAACTTACCACAATGGTTTAAAGAGTTGCCTTTTGATGAAGAAGCAATGGAAGAAAGTGTTGTGGATAAAAAAGTAGAAAATGTATTAGGTCCATTTGGATACGATTTAAGTAGGACTACAGAAAGTGAGACACTTTCTACATTTTTTGAATTTTGATCTAAAAAAACTGGTAAAAATATGTTGACAGATCTAAATAATAAGTGTATAATAGCAATATATTCTTGGAGATAAAATATGGCAATTAAAGATGTATTTAAAGATGTTCTAAAACACACACATGGTTTAGGTATTTTTGATATGGTTAAGGTTACTGGAACATTAGATAAAACAGAAATTGAAACTGTTGATGCTGATAAAACTGTAATTTTTAAAGGAGAAACAATTAATCCAGTACCTGAGTTTGTTGACTCGACTGTAGGTTTGAGCAGAATGCAAGTGCTACAAGGTTACTTACAATATCCTGGATTTGATGACGAAAATGCAAAACAGGAAGTTGTTATGCAGGAAAGGAATGGAGAAAATATTCCTGTAGAAATTAAATTTACTGCGTCAGACGGAAACGATGCACACTATAGATTTATGTTAGCAGATGTAGTAAATCAGCAACTTAAAGCAATTAAATTTAAAGGTGCTGATTTCGATGTAAACATAGTTCCTACACAAAAGAACTTAAAAGATTTAGGCTACTTTAATAGTGTGTTAGGCGGTTTTGAGGCAAACTTTAGTCCTAAAACTGATGGCACTAGTTTATGGTTTCATATTGGTGATGGCGTTAGTGACAGAACTAAAATTTTAATTAGTAATGAAATTGACGGTAGTATTACTAAAGATTGGAGATGGCCACTTGATATTGTACTTAAAATTTTAAGATTAAGTGATTCAGGTAATTGTGTAATGAGCATTAATGATCAAGGCCTTTTACAAATTATTGTAGATAGTGGTATTGGAAAATACACATACCTACTTCCAGCAAGAAGTTAAATGGACGAAAGTAAAATAGAAAAATATTACAAATTAAGTATTGCAACTATATTAATTGCATTCTTTTTATTTTTAGGCTTTCCAGTGAGTGCTAAAGGTAGTGCTAGTTTAGGAGGAACCTTTGTAAATAGTGACTCCGCTACTGCTACTGGAAGTTTCAATTATCAGTGGGAACAGAAAAACTGGCAACAAACATTTGAAAGTGATTACCAGTTTAAAGAAGAAGATAACAAAGAAACAATGAACGAATTGTTCCTTAATACTAAAGCAAATTATACTTTTACTCCAAAACACTATGTATTTGGTGTTGCTCAATATGATTACGATAAGTTTAGATCAGATGGAGATAGAAAAGTTTTAGGTTTTGGATATGGATATAAACTACTTAGAACTGAAAGAGTTAAAGCAAGTAATGAATTTTCAATAGCACAACTGAATACTGATACTATAAGTGAAATGATTTACAGGAACAGTTTATGGTTTCTTTTCGGTATTACTGATACTATAAATTTTACAAATAAATTTTTATATGAAGAAGGTAGTGATAGTAAAGTTTTTATCAGAAACGAAACTGCCTTAAACTATAATTTTAGCAATGGGATTATTTTTAGTTTAAAAAATACTTACACAGAAGATCCTATAGATAATAATGTTTTAAGTTTTTCAATAGGTAAAAAATGGTAGAACAAAACGAATTAGAAATAGAAAGTGGTTGGTCAGACGAAGAACGAAAGGCTTGGTTAGACAAAAAAGCCAGGCCTGATGGATTTATTTTTGATGAAATAAAAAAAGAACAACAGGAAAATAAAAAGGAAAATTAATGTACGATTTAGGAAAAACACAAAAAGATTATGCAATTTATTTGCCTGCTATTAGTAGTTTCTATGTAAAGCAGTTAGACAAACTTCAGAAAGAAGGAGCACCAAGAGTACCTGAAGGTCTAGAATTAGGTCATGAAGGCATGGATTTCTTAAAAGATAAAGATACTTATTGGCATTATCCTTGGGGATTATATTCAGCCGGTCATGCTCAGTTAGATTTAAATAAATTAGACACTGAGCCTATGATAACTGACAGAGACAGAAATAAAACACTTATACTTGGTGACTCAGGTGGTTTCCAGATTGCTACAGGTGTTATTAAAATGGATTGGGCTAATGCAATTAATCCTAATGATCCTGAAAGAGAAAAACTTGTAGAAAAAATTCTTAAATGGGAAGAAGAACAATGTGATTGGGCAATGACTTTAGACGTTCCTCCTTTTGCGGCTTTCCCTCCTTTTAATAAGAAAACAGGATTAGAAACTTTTGAACAAACAATGCAGATCAGTTTATATAACTTAGACTACTATATGAAGAACAGAACACCAGGCAAGTGTAAGTTTTTAAATGTTATGAGTGGTGTAGATGAACCTACTTGTGAAGAGTGGTATGAAAAAGTAAAACATTTTAGTGATCCTAAATTTTGCCAAGAAGCATATGGTAATAGTGAACTTGCATTGGAAGGATATGCATTTGCTGACTTACAAAAACGTAATATGAGAATGGCACTAAGACGTATCCTTAAATTAAGAGAAGATGGATTACTAGAAGGCAAAGGCTGGATACATTTCTTGGGTACAGGTAAACTTGACTGGGCATGTTATTTAACTAGCATACAAAGAATGTTAAGAAAACATGATAGTCCAGAAATATGTTTGAGTATGGATGCCGCAAGTCCATTTGTTAATAGTGCATATGGTAGTACATATACCCATAACAGTTTCCATCCTAAAAAGTTCAGTTACTTAATGGATAGGGCAATAGATAATCAGGCACTTAAAGGATCTAAGTTACCTATGCCTTTTGCACACTCTCCTATAATGAGCAGACTAACTGCTGGAGATATTTGTGCAATGGCAGAAGGAGACTTAGACAGAAACGGTAAAGCAAAAGGTCCAGACAGTACAAGTTGGGACACACAAAGTTACTTATATTATATGGGACATAGTGTCTACAATCATATTACTGCGGTACAAGAAGCAAACAGACTAGCAGATGTAGAAAGATTTAGAGCTAATATTCATTATACTGATTACATTAATGATAAAAAGTCAGGTAAGAGTAATGAATTTAGTCCTTATGTTCCTGCAAAAGCATTATACTTTGACAGTTTCTGTCAGGAAGTATTAGACCCTGCTTGTCCTAATCCATATGAATTAATAGAAGAAAATATTAAACTGTTAGATGAGATGAGTTTTGGTGCTAAAACTAATGCAGGATTTGGTGCATTTTTTGAAGAAGAAGAGTTTGACCAAGACGATGATGTAAATGCAATGACACACGAAATAATGTCAGGAGATTTTGAGGCATGATATTTTCGGTTGGTAAAGAAATAGATAGAACTATTTGCAAAGGCAAAGAAACTTTGTTTGTTTCTGGTTGGCAACCTAAAGAAGAAATATTAGCAAGAGCTCTTAATCAAAAAATAAATTATATACATTTTACAGATTTTAATCCTGTATTAGGAAAACAGTTTAACTTATGGGAAAAATTAATTAAAGATTTGTTAAAAGTAAAAGATTTAGTTGTATCATTAGAATTTGAACCAAAGTATTGCAGAGATATAATTGAAATGAAATTTAATGAAAAAGAAAATTTTGTGCCTATTATATGCTTTTGTATTCCAGATGCAGAAAAATTTAATATTAATTCCAGTTTTAAAATAACAGATAAATGGTTTGCAGGTAGTAATGAAGGTATGTGGACCGCCCCTTTAACTAATTTGTTTAAAAAATCATATTTAAATAGTTGGCACAAATATATGGGAAGAACAGAAATACTATGAAATTTAACTTGACAGGAACCGACAAACATAATATAATATCAACATTAGAGTTTGATGCTGACTTATCTGAACAGGAAGATTTAGAAATAGCACTTATAAAAATTTTAATATTTTTAGAAAAACATGGTGCTGATTTTCCCGATGAGTTTCAAGACTTTATTGAGGAATATTTAGATGAAGAATAAACAGCAAAAAAATAAATTTGTGCAAGACCTTTTAAAAGGTGTTACTGTAAATGAAGAAGGTGAAGAAGTACAAGAAGAACTTCCTACTGATTTTGAATCATATGAAGAGGCAGTTAAATTTGCATTAAACAAAGCAAAAAATTTTAAACCTAAAGCAGATGGAAATAATTAAAAAGGATAATGATAGTAATTAAAGAACATAGTCCATATGGACATGTAGTTTTGAAGGAAAGACCTTTAGAATTTAACAACGAAGGTAAGACTTCAAAAAGAGGAAAATAGAATGGCGACAGGAAAAGTAAAATGGTTTGATTCAAGTAAAGGATTTGGATTTATAGCACCAGACGATGGCAGTAAAGATGTGTTTGCACATCATACAGCAATAGCAGGTGATGGATATAAGTCTTTACAAGAAGATCAAGCAGTTACATATGACGTTACTGAAGGTGCGAAAGGACCACAGGCAAGTAACATAGTATAAGGAGAATTGTATGAGAAGTATTTGGGTAACATTTAGTAAAGAAGGTATACATAAGTATCCTGCGGCATTAGAAGATCCTAAGTTGGCAACTGGTGACGAATACGACGTATCCTTTTTAGGATACCCTCATAGACATATTTTTCACTTTAAGGTATGGATAGAAATATACCATGCTGATAGAGAAATAGAATTTATACAGTTTAAAAGATGGTTGGAAAAATTATATGGCGAAAGTATTATCCAACTAGATTTTAAATCGTGTGAAATGATTGCTGATGACTTGGCTGAGCAAATTAAAGCGAAATATCCAGGTCGTTGGCTTAAAATATCCGTAGCCGAAGATAATGAAAACGGTTGCGAAATGGAATATCCAATAGAAGGAGAAAAATAATGGAAAATCATTTAAAACTAAAAGCACTATTTGAAGAATATCAAATGGAACAAGAAAAATTTGAGATTAACGGTGTTAAGGCATCAGCCGCTAGAGCAAGAAAGGCTCTCATGGAAATTTCAAAACTTTGTAAAGTTAGAAGAACTGAAATCCAAGACAAAAAGAACTCTATGTAATTATGACTGAAGAGAAGAAGAAGCCTTTAATTAAAATTAGCAAAGAGCAGGCAGATAAAAATAACGACTATGCTCAAAGTCTAGACGATGAAATTACTCACGTTGTAGACTATGGAGGAGTCAACGGCTTAGGAGAGGAAGACAAAGAAGATGAGTAAAATAATTTATATACCTTTAGAACACATTGATGGTAGATATACTGTTCATATGGACAGAGATATTGAAAATTACCTTAATGAACAGAATATTGAGTATGTAAAAGTTATGCCCACTTACGAAACTCCTCCACTTCCTGAAGGACAATTTTTAAATGCCGCCTTTACTAGCAAATTTAAATCTTTACAAATGGCAGAAATATCTGCTATGTTTGAAAGAGGAGAAATTGCTGATGGCGACAGATTCTTTTTTAGTGATATTTGGTTTCCTGGTATTGAGAATATTGCCTATATGAAATACTTCAATAAAATTGATGTAAAGATTACAGGCATTATTCATGCAGGAAGTTTTACAGACACAGATTTTGTTCGCGATATGGAACGTTGGGCAAAGAATTTTGAAGACATTATATTTGATATAAGTGATACAATTTTTTGTGCAAGTGAATTTATCAGACAAGATATTATTAAAAAACGTATCGTGAGCCCTGACAAGTTAGTTGTTACAGGATTACCTGTAGACTACACAGGGCTCGATTCACACAAAGGCCAACAAAAAGAAAACATTGTTATCTTTAATGGCAGAATTTGTGATGAAAAACAACCTTGGTTGTTTGATGAATTAGCAAAACAAGTTTCTGAAAGAGTTGATGTTCCTGTTAGATTTGTGAAGACACAGGAAGAAAACTTATCTAAGGAGGAGTATTATGCTCTACTTGGTAAAAGTAAGGCTATAGTAAGTTATGCCTTACAGGAAAACTTCGGTTTCGGTGTTGCTGAAGCCGTGTATTTAGGTTGTACACCTGTACTGCCTAATAGGTTAGTGTATCCTGAACTATATCCTGACTTTAAACTGTTTGACAGATTTGAAGAAAGTGTGGATATGGTTGTAGAGGCTATTACTAACTTTAATTTTAATGGAGTTTCTGCTTGTGATTCACAGCAAGTACTTGACTCCTGGTTTAGTGAGAAAAGATGAATAATGAAGATAAAACTATACTAGTAACCGGCGGAAGTGGGTTTATTGGTAGTGTTACCTGTAAACTACTAGTAGAGTCAGGTTTTAATGTAATTAATATTGACAGAGTAAAACGTCAGTTAGACGGTGTTACTCAGTATCCTTTTGATATTGATAACCATCAATTAAAAGGTGTTATAGAACTTACAAAACCCGATGCTGTTATTCATTTGGCGGCTGACCATAGTGTACCTGAGAGTTTAGTAAATCCAGCATCTACATATAATAATAATGTTGCAAATACTATATCTCTTTTAGATCATTCTATCAATGCAGGAGTAAAACATTTTGTGTTTAGTAGTTCAAGCTCTGTTTATGGAGACTCAGATAGTCTTCTTAATACTGAGAGCGACGAAACTAATCCTAAAACTCCTTATGGTAGAAGTAAATTAATGATAGAAAATGTATTAAAAGATTTTTCAGAAGCATACGATTTTAATTTTGCTAGTTTAAGATATTTTAATGCGGCAGGTAGTTATGAAGGTTTGGGATATCAATTAAATCCTAAACAACATTTAATTCCTATTTTAGTAGAAAAGGTTCTTAATGGAGAAACATTTACTATAAATGGAGATGATTATGATACGCCAGATGGAACATGTATTAGAGATTACACTCATGTTTTTGATATAGCGGTTGCACACATATCAGCATTACATTACTTAATGGATGGTGGCGACAGCAATATATTTAACATTGGTGGCGGCTCTGGTTCTAGTATTAAACAAGTTATTGCAGAAGTAGAAAAGCAATCAAATAAAACAGTGAATGTGAAAGTTGGTCCAAAAAGAGAAGGCGATGCTGAAAGAACAGACGCCAACATAGCCAAAGCATTTGAAATGACTGGTTGGGAACCACAATATTCACTGGAAGATATTGTAAAAGACGAAATTGCTTATCAAGATAAAAAATAGTTTGACAATAACATAAAACCTGCTATACTATACATATGGAAAAATTATATTACTCTAACGATGATCTGCGTAATGATCTTAGTGAAATAACAAGACAAATCCATATCAGCGACTTTAAGCCTGATGTAGTAATTGGACCTGGTAGAGGAGCCTATGTAATGGGCGTAATGCTGAGTCACTACTTTGAAGTTCCTTTCCATGGCTTTGAATGGCAAACTAGAGATCATGAAATGATCAAGGAATCCACTAGGTTGGAAACAATTTTGTCTAAATACAGTAGTGATGATATTTTACTTGTTGATGACATAAATGATTCAGGACATACTTTAAATGGTATTAAAGGTGTCGTTGACTTATGGGACTCACAAGAAAATAATAACCTTTTGGCATTGCATGAAGGCATAAAGTATGCTACACTATTTGATAAAGAGAGTAGTGCATTTGAGCATGTAAGTTTTACAGGTAATGTAGTTACTCCAGAAGAAGAAAAATGGATTGTATTTCCTTATGAGGAGTGGTGGAAGTGAGTACGGTACAAAGTCTAACAAATCATTTAAAACATTTGGAAGACATGCACCGAGAACTAGATAAAAAGATTACAAGGCATTGGGAACATCATGATAGTGATGATAAAGTTAGGCAGGAAAAGTTTGAGAAACTTGCTCTTAAAAGAGAAATTGAAGAGCTAAAAATTAAAATCGAGGAAATAAAGCAGAATGGAGACGAGTAAAAAGATAAAGCAAAGATTAGTTGAAGCCGGTAAAAGGCATTGGGCTGGAGACAATATTGCTGACTTTATCCAAGAGGGAGAAAAACAACAATTAATTGACGAACTTGCAGTTAAGTTTGAAGATGTATTACAAGGCTTAGTAATTGATACTGAGAATGACCCTAACAGTAATGACACTGGTAGACGTCTTGCTAAAATGTATATTAATGAACTAATGGCTGGTAGGTATGAAGTAATGCCTAAAGCCACAGCATTTCCTAACGATACAGATGAGAGATATGAGGGTATGTTGGTTGTTAGATGTGAGCTTACAAGTATGTGTTCACACCATCATCAGATAGTAAGAGGTGTAGCATACATTGGTATTATTGCCTCAGATAAACTAATTGGTTTGAGTAAGTACACTAGAATTGCACAATGGTGTGCGGCCAGAGGCACACTTCAAGAAGAACTTGCAAACGACATTGCTAGAGAAATACAAAAGGCAACAGGCGCCAAACACCTAGGAGTTTATGTACAAGCAACACACGGTTGTGTAGAAAATAGAGGTGTTAGGGCACATAGTAGTCTTACACAAACAACTGTATTAAAAGGTCAGTTTTTTGATGATTATGGTACTAAGAAAGAGTTTTTTGATAATATTAAATTACAGCAACAATATGCATGTGACAAATAATGAGTAGTATTGTAAACATAAATGGTCATTTAGTAATAGGTAAATTACAAGTACCTGTAAGAAATATTACTGACTATATTTTAAACAGATATTCTTTAGAGGAAATCCGTAAAAGATTTCCTGTAACAACAGATGAAATTTTTGAGTGTTTAGATGCTATTGCTGACCATGATACTATTCAAGTAAATGATAGATTAGTTGTAGTTAATCAGTCAACAGACAAAGACAACATTTTACTTGTTACAACCAATATTTCAGATATTATTTTTTTAAAAATATTACAATTTGGGTATTTAAAAACTCCAAATGAAAATGATTTAAATAAATTATTTGATATAGGATTTAGAGAATTAGCAATAGAATCTTTTGAAGATAAGATTGCAGGAACAGGTGTAGTAGAACAAAGTAGTGAAATACATAGTATTGTTAGTAGTGCTATAGAAAATGCTATACCTGAAATAACAACAGAAGAAATTTTAAGATATTTAAAAGATGAAACTTAGATATAGCGAAGCATTTTACTCAGTACAAGGAGAAGGCAGATTTGTTGGTGTGCCTAGTGTATTCCTTAGGGTATTTGGTTGCAATTTTGAATGTGCTGGGTTTGGCCAATCACGTGGTGATTTAATTGCTAGTGATAAAATGCCTTACATGATAGACCCTAAAGCGGATAAAGATCATCCTGAAGCATACAAAGACATAAGTGAACTTCCAGTAACACCCGTAGGGTGCGATTCAAGTGCCAGTTGGGCAATGAAGTATAAACATCTACAGTTGACTCGATCTGTAGACGAGGTTTTTGATCACATTACCTCTTTACTCCCAAATGGTACTTTCACTGGCCAACACGGTGAAGACATACACTTGGTGATCACAGGTGGTGAACCGCTACTAGGGTGGCAACGTGTTTGGCCAGAGCTTTTAGAAAGATGTAAAAACGTTGGACTAAAGAATGTAACATTTGAAACAAATGGTACACAATCAGTTAAAAGCGAATTAATAAATTACTTTAATCTAGTTGGTCAAGACTTGCATGTTACTTGGAGTACAAGTCCTAAATTAAGTATAAGTGGAGAAAGTACTGATGATGCACTTATACCTGATGCTTTAAGATCAATGAACGAAGTTGAGAACAGTTATTTGTATAACAAATTTGTTGTAAGAGACAATTTGTGTATAGATGAAGTAGATATGTTTGTCGATAGTTATAAAGAATCTGGCGTAAAATTAGATTCTATCTATCTTATGCCTGAGGGTGCTACACTCGAGCAACAAACTCTTACAGAAAAAGGTGTAGCAGAAATCTGTATGAATACAGGATACAAATTTAGTCCCAGATTACATATTAATTTATTTGGTAATGCCTGGGGTACTTAGGAGTTATTATGAGTAGAGTTAAAAAATTAACATTAGCAGTTGTAGGAATATTTTTTATACTTGCATTTTTATTTTCGCAAAAAGCAAATGCTGATGATAATAAAATTATAGGTTATACTGAACACGGTATTGCTGTTACTAAAAATGACATAGAGATTAAAAGTGTTAGAGTCGATACAATTAGAAGTTGGAAATGGATAGAAGAAACAGATACATTAAGACTTACACTTAACAGGAAAAAGCAAGTAGATGTCACATTTTTTAATAGATGTTTTGATATGCCTTATGCTACAGGATTACAATTTAAACCGTGGGGCGGATTTAACAGTATTGGAAAGGGAGATAGTATTATGCCTATAAGTTGGTCAAATAGAACAGCACTATGGCCGTGTACTATAAAAAGAATAACAGAAGTAATTGAAAAAGAAAATGACTGAAAAAACATATATTTTAAAACCTAAAAACAAAAAAAGTTTAGTGGAAAGAGTTATCTACGAAAAAGACGGAACTGTATTTTCTTACACTGAAGGCTATACCGGTGGCGAGTGGTCTTTTGTTGGTACTGAAGAACAAATGAAAATGGTACTTCCACCATTAGATGATGACTCTGTAGATATGAATATGCACCCTGATTGGGAATTTGTAGAGTCTGGACAAGGACACACAAACAATTGGGAATTTGTAGGACCTGCTGATGCTGAACTTGTAGAAGAAGCAGAGAACATCATGGAAGAAGATGGTCATTGGGCATTAGAAGAAGCAGGTTGGTGTTATGAAGATACTGAATGGCTTGTTTATAATGGACTTGTATTAACTGAGGAGAAAAAAGATGGCGAAGAAAACTAAGTTACCATTTAGTATGATGCCTGCTAGTTGGGGTCTTAAAGGTAAGACTCGTGCAATAGCAGAAGCAGAATATTACTATGATGGTGAAGAATTAGAAGAAGTATTAGCAGAACTTGGAGCAAATAGTGACGAAGATAAATCACTTGCTAAACTTGATGTTCAACTAAAAAATGGCAAAATTGGTCAGTATGAATATGATAAACAAGTTGCTGAAATTAAAAAAGAGCCTTATGTAAATGTTTTAAAATTAGATGTAAATCCAGAGAATGCTCAAGCAGGCTATATGGAGTTAGACTGGAACGATCACTTTGTTAAATTTTTACACGATAATGGATATACTGGTGACAGTGACGAAGCAGTGGTCAACAAATGGTTTAATGATGTTTGTAGAACAGTATTAGTACAGGAAATGGCTGATCAAGACTATGGACTACAAGAAGAAGGTATGGAAGGACAAGATGTCATCATCAAACAATCTAGAACTGACAGCGAAAACTAAACTTGCAGAACTATCTGCTAAGTTAGACTTTGTTATTAAAGAGGTCATGGAAGATATGTCGCCTCAAGAAGTTACTTATGTTTTAGAGAATTATTCAAAATATCTTACATATGATATTAAAAGAAATTTTGAAGAAAAACGTGAAAAAGACTTGAAAGAATCACCTTTTGATGCTATAATAAATGATAACTTGGGAATAAATGATGAGTAAGAAAACATACATTTTAGTAGACAGCCTTAATATGTTTATGAGAGCAAAACATGTGGGCGGTGGTAAAGATATTGATATGCGAGTTGGAATGGCTATGCATATTATGTTTAACAGTATTAAAAAAGTATGGCGTGACTTTAATGGCTCACATGTAGTAATGTGTTTAGAAGGCAGAAGTTGGCGTAAAGACTTTTATACTCCGTATAAAGCAAACAGAAAAGTTACAATGGATCAAAGAACTCCTAAACAAATGGAAGACGATGAATTGTTTTTTGAAGCATATGATGACATGATTACATTCTTTACTGGTAAAACTAATTGTAGTGTAATACAGCAAAAGAATGCAGAAGCAGATGATTTAATTGCTACATGGATACAAGAACATCCTGAAGATGATCATGTTATTGTAAGCACAGACAGTGACTTCTATCAGTTAATTGCAGAGAATGTTATACAATATAACGGAACTACAGATCAAATAGTTAGTTTAGAAGGATTTAAGAATGCTAAGACAGGAGAATCAGTTATAGATAAAAAGACTGGAGAACCTAAAGTTCCTGTAAATCCTGAATATGTATTATTTGAAAAATGTGTAAGAGGAGACAGTTCAGACAATATTTTTAGTGCCTATCCTGGTGCTAGAACTAAAGGTACTAGAAATAAAACAGGAATATTAGAAGCCTATAATGATAGAAAAACAGGCGGATTTAATTACAATAATTTTATGCTACAACGTTGGGTAGACCATGAAGAAGTAGAACATAGAGTAAAAGACGATTACGAAAGAAATAGAATATTAATTGACTTGACAGCACAGCCAGATGAAGTAAAAGCAGAATCTAGGCAAATTGTTAGAGAGGCAATAAATAAAGAGCCATCCACACAGGTTGGTATTCATTTTATGAAATTCTGTGCCAAATGGAATTTACAAAGAATGAGTGAAGACGCGACTGCTTATGCTGAGTTTTTAAATGGACAAGTTAGATAGAGCAGTTAAAAGGCTAACTGACGATTGGCCTGCTAATCCATTCTGGATTTATACAACTCCAGATGGTGGCAAAAATGTTTATAGAGCGATGCGAACAGATGTTTGTCCAGAAGGCTTTAGAGATTCAAATGGGCAACCTATAAAGCAATTACATTCTATAGACGGAAAAATAGTTGCTCGTGATGAGGACTACGGATTTAAGGAGAAAAAATGAGTACAAAAACACAAAAAAATAAAGCACAGTTACAGCAAATATCAGATGTTGCTTGGCTTGTTAGACAAGGCCCTAGAAAATTAGGCATTTTAAATAAAGATATTCAAGAGCATTATTTTTATATTACAGGCAAAGAGTTTGTAACTTTAGATAACCAAGATGAAGTTACAGATTATTTTGGTAATATAAACTTATTTGAAGAACAGATTGAAGTTCAAGAAAACTTCATTGAAGAGTTTTATATTAAAGGACATAAAGTAGATTATGCTAACCCTTTTCCTATAGATTTTGGACATCCTGATTATAATCCAGACGTTCCTTTATATAGTAAAACCTCTGATAGTGATATCTATTATGCGGCAGGTTGGTATTGTATCAAATTTGATAAAGGTTGGAAACATGCTAATAGTCCTAAATATTCTACACTTGTAAATTATGGATTCGAAGGCCCATTTAAGACAGAAATTGAATGTAGACAGTATCTTAAACTTTTAAATAAAAAATTAAGAAGTAGTGAGTGATTATAGTTTGCCAGATGATTGTGGGTATAACAAAATATACCAATATCAATGGAAAACGACCCAACACGGACTGCCAATGAACTCAACACACGAAATATGTAAACATGCTGAAGGTAGATGGGGTTGGCATTTTTTACCACACAAAACTATGGATTATAGTAGAGAAGATTGGTATAAAGACCAAACCTTAGTTTTATCTTTTGAAGATAAGATGGACCTAATTATCTGTAAGTTGCTAGTAGACATAACATAAATAAAGGCATGAATAAAGGTACATTAAATTTTTGGAATACTAGGAAAAACTATGGAGTAGTTTCTGAAGGTAAAAATAATGTATACGTCAAAAGACATCATATTGTAAATCCTCCTGCTCCTGTAGAGTTATCTAACGGTATGGAAGTAGAATTTGATAGAGAAATTAACGGTATGGAAATTAACTCAACGTGTGATCTCACACCTAAAACTAAAAGCGAATAATGAAAGTAGAAATTTATAGCAAACCACAATGTCCTTTTTGTGTTCAGGCAAAAGCATTAGCAGAAAGGGAAGGATATGAGCTGACATATAAAATGTTAGATGAAGATTTTGATAGAGAAACACTAATGGAAACATTTCCAGGTGCTAGAACATTCCCTCAAATCATTGTAGACGGCGAGAAAATAGGCGGTTTTACAGAGTTTAAAGCACTAGTAGACGCCTCTAAAGAATAGTATTAAGTACTGTTTTAACTGCAAAATAAGATAAATAAGTGTATAGGAGACTATACACATGAGCAGACCAAAACCAAAAGTTTTATTAGAAGTTGTTAATAAAACAACTTACAAAGCAGAGCAGGTTCTAGAAGCAGAAGCAATCTATAGTGTTTTCTACAAGGACCAGCCTATTAATTTACGAACATTACACACCTTAGTTTCTTATCCAGGACCTAAATATAAAAAAGTATCCTTTAGTAATCCAGGCCATGCTTTTAACCTTGCTGAACGTTTAAATGGCATTTTTTCTTGTGAAGACTTCAAGGTTTGCAAAATGGTAAAAGGACCTGAAGTGTCTGAAAATGACCTCAAAAAGTGAAATACCATTACAATATAAAGTAATAGATACTATCTTTAAAATTATACAAGAAGGCTTGTTAAAAAATTCATCTAGAATACCTGGAATACCTAAGAACAGTAAACATTACGAAACATTTAAATCTTTACCTAAAGAAAAATTAGGTTATAAAATTTTTCAAAACTTTAGAATCAGTAAAGGAAAGCCAGAAGGATTAAGACTTACCCATTTAGGAAATGAATTATTAAAACGTAATTTTGAGTACTTTGAATTTAATCACAGCATATTTCCTACTCCCAGAATGTATTTGGTTTTAGATAATCAAATGCAATGGCCATACTATTTTACTAAGAAAAAGATGGTTCTCTACAATCGTGAAGATGCTAGTTGGTATAAAATCAACGGAAATGACATAGAATCGTTCATTGATATAATAGAGTAAAAAAAGTTAAAAATAATTTAAAAAAGGTGTTGACAATATCTCTTTTTGTGCTATAGTATATACATAATTTAAAGGTAAGGAGTAAATTATGGAAACACTTAAAGTAAGAGCATCGGAAGTAAAACCTGTAGTCCTAAGGGCTATGAAGGCTAACAGACCGATTTTTGTCTGGGGAGCACCAGGCATAGGTAAATCAGAACTTGTTGAACAAATTGTTAATAGTGGCGATCTTGGGACTGCTTCAATTATTGACATGCGTTTAGCACTTCTTGAACCAACAGACCTAAGAGGGTATCCTTTTAGGAATCCTGAAACAAACACTATGGAATGGTCACCGCCAACAGACTTGCCATCAAAAGAATTTGCTGAGCAGTTTGATACAGTGGTACTATTTTTAGATGAGTTAAACTCAGCACCTCCTAGTGTACAAGCGGCGGCTTATCAGTTAGTATTGAACAGAAAAGTTGGACAATACGAACTACCTGACAATGTAAGAATTGTTGCGGCAGGTAACCGTGAGACTGACAGAGGTGTTACATTTAGAATGCCGGCACCGTTGGCAAACAGATTCCGTCATATCAACATGGATGTCAATTTTGAAGATTGGCAACAATGGGCAGTGAATAACAATGTTCATCCTGATGTTGTAGGTTACTTAACTTACAGTAAAGGCGACTTGTTTGACTTTGACGCAAAAAGTTCCTCACAGGCATTTGCTACACCAAGAAGTTGGAATTTTGTAAGTGAAATGCTTAATGTTGATGGCTTTAATTCTGCTAGTTCATTTGAACAAAAAGCAGAAATATCAGGAGCCATAGGCGAGGGAATGGCTATTAAATTTGTAGAACACAGAAAGGTTGCTAAACATCTTCCTAACCCAAGTCAAGTTATAGACGGTTCCGTTAAAAAACTTGATGGTAAAGTTAGTTCAGAGATTAGTGCAAAGTATTCATTAGTTGTAGGCCTTGCTTACGAACTAAATGAGGAATATCAAAAGAAACCAAGTATTACCCCAGAGTTTAAAAAGGCTTTAAACAATGTTGTATCGTTTGCTTTTGATAATTTTGAGCCTGAAATGGTTGTGTTCTTGTTAAGAACAATTATGAAAGACTATCAGATTAAGTTCAATGTTAGAACTGATTTAGATACTAAACTTAGGGAGACCTTTAGTAAAAGGTATATCAAATATATAGTCTAATTATTAAAATCCTTGTGCGCCTACCTATGTTACTCCCTACCTAAGAGCACCTGGATTTTGAAGACCCCTTAATGGGGTCTTTTTTTGACTTAAAAATCTACATTTATAACTTGACATTATAGTAAAATTTGCTATAATATGTAGTATAAATGTTAGGAGTAACATATGATTGAGATACTACAGGAAATAACTGATTGGGGCAAATACCCAGTTGCAAATGGTGTTTATCATATTAATAGTGCAGGGCAACTTGTTCAACACAATGATAAAGTATTTAAAAATCCAATAAAACAATTTAGCAAGACAAGACGCAAGTTTAAAAAGATAGGCGAAAGACCAGAACAATTAGCCTCTGATATTATTCAGGTAAAAGGCAGTAATGGTAAAGTTTATATTATAGATGACGGCAAATGTAGTTGTCCAGGTTACACATTTAGGGGGAATTGTAAACATGTTAAAGAAAACACTTAGTATTGTTTTAGTATTATTTTTAGGTGCCTGTGCTAGTGGTGGAGGCTCCGCAGGAGTTACACCAACACCAACTCCACCTTCTAATAGTGGAGGAACAACGACAGAGACTGATAAACGTATTCCTTTTACTGATTGGAGTATTACAACAAGTTTAGATATAGAAGGCTATAGCGATGAAGTTAAAATAGTTCATACAATGACTTCATATACAACTACAGGTTTACCTGCCCCTACAGAAAAATTTAAGATAGCAGATTATGGTTTTTTACAATCTACAATATATGGAAACCATAATGGATGTGACGACTGTGGTGATGAAAGTAATGGTCCATGGTCATTTGTAAATGAAGGAATGGTTAGACAAGCAGATCTTAACGGAGATGGACATTGGGATTTTTATTTATGGAATTGGTACGGAGGAGATAACGAGTTTGTTCCTGAATCCACTCTTATGGCATGGATAAATGATGGATCAGGACATTTTGAGTTAAGCCAAGATTTATTTGAAGGTGGTGCACCTTGTCTAAATGGTGGTGGTATAAATTTACAATTTGTAACACAGGAAACACAAGGCGATCCTTATAGAAGTTGTGGTTGGAGTGGGCATTTTAGAAATCCAGCAGTAGCAGATTTTAATGGAGACGGCATTGATGATTTCTTTAGTGTTAGTAATCTAATATTAAGTAATAATGGAAAGTTAGTTGATGTTAGTCATAGTCATTTGCCCAATGAATTATTTTTTAATACAGATTACGGGCCTATATTTTCACATGATATTGCTATAGGCGATAGTGAAGGAGATGGTGACATAGATATATTTTTACCTATCCACGATAATACTTGGGATAATAAAATATTACCTTGGGCTATGCTTATAAATGACGGCAATGGAAATTTTTCAGTTAATAATAATTTTCCTAAAATACCTGAGCCATGGCAAGTTAATCAAGACCCTAGTAAAGGCATGTTATGGGCTACAACGGCTTCAGTTGGTGATTTTGATAATGATGGTTTTGGTGATGTAGCAGTTGGATGGTTCAATCCTGTATTATCCAGAGAATATGGATTTGGAGAAACATACGAAAATAGCACTGGTGCTGTATTCTTTAATGACGGCACAAATGATTGGCGCAATAGACCTTGGTTAGAATTACCTGACAATTACTATGGAGAAAATGGTAATGCTAACAGCATGGCTGTAATAGATTTTAATGGTGACGGTTATTTAGATATTGTAGTTGCTTCTACAAAAAAAGACCCATATTATCAAGGTAGAATGATTCAGTTTTTTAAAAATAATGGCGGTAATAGTTTTACTGATGTCACATCACAATATGGAAACACTACATACGCAAATGGAGGCATAAACAATCCTCAATTATGGAACGGTGAAGGATATCTTATGATAGTTGATTTTGATAATGACGGTGATTTAGATATTGTTGATAGCAATAGTGAAACTTATGTGCTATTAAATGATGGCGATACATTTACATTATACAACGATTTTCCAAGGTTTGCAGATGGTAGGTCTTATCATGCTGTAGAAATAGATGGGAAACATTGGTATGACTTTATAGGTTCTAGGAATACTGATTCATCTAATCAGTCTACAAATACATTTTTCCAAGTGTTAGATCCACCTTTTGCTGAAATGCAACACGATATTACTACAAAACCTTATGGTTATGTGGATGGTGTGTTTAACAACTTTAAACTCACAAGAGATTTACGCAAACAAACTTTGGGTACTAAAGTATTTTACAGTAATATAGACAATAATACATTAAAAGGATACAGTTGGAGCGGCAATGATTACGGAATAACGGTAGGAGAGCTGTCTGGCAATGCTCAGGGCGGTTTATTTGCTATAGATACTAATATAGATAATATGCACATAGGTGTATTTTATACAGATGTTACAAATAAAGGACATAATAGAACTAAATGGTATGGCACTGGTGTTGCTGATGTTGAGTATAAGTCTTTAAACACATTTACAGAGTTCATGATGCCTTTAAAAGACAACTATTTTTACAGAGCTGGTGCTGGTTTTAGTTACACCTGGATTGAAAGTTTTAAAGAACAAAATAGCAATTATAATGTAAAAGTCAATGAATTTAGTATGCAAGGTTTAAATGTTTTTGCAGATATAAATGCCTTATATAATACCAAATTAGGACAAACTTTCTTAACTGCGGGTATCGATTATTATACTACTATGGGGAATACTAAAATAAATTTTGCTGATGTTTTAAAATATTCTTATAACAATGAAAGTGTTATTGGGAGAGCTAGTTTTACTCATGTATTTGGGGATTTTTATTTAAATGCTTCTGTAGATACAGAAAATAACGAAACTTATGAATTAGGTTTTAGATTTGCTTTTTAAATATCTTTTTTGTACATACTTATATGCAACATCTACACTATCTTTATTTACATCTAAATGATAGAATGGTATCTTATAATCTCTAAACATTTTATATATAGACTCGTCTATTTTTAGTGCATTTTCATAATCTAAAGATCTTTGATTTCTTGTATATCCTTGATTTTCTCTTTTACACATAAAATTAATATTATAATATCCGTTGTAACACTCGTGTGACAGTTTATCTATAAGATCACTATAGTGAGGTTCTCCGTATGCTGTTCTATATATTGAACTAAGTAATATAGGAGAGTCTGTAACACAAAAATCAACCTTACCTTTTAATCTTTTTACTCTACGATTTTGTTTCGCCATTACATAAAGTTGGTCTTCTAATATTTCCATTCTATTTTCCCAAACACACATCTTTGCGTATTCGTTTACATGTTCAATACTATAGCCTTCTATTTTCATTTTATGAAATAAACCAGCCGCCTGTGTAGACTTACCCGAATTAGGGCCTCCAAAAAAATTAATTACTATCATTTATATCCTATTTGCATAAATCTTGTATAAGCAGGAGTTTCCATTGCTCCTATATAATGTAATTTAGATAGGGGATATTTTTCTTGCATATCTTTTGCAGTATAACATGGGTTTATATGTCCGTCAAACTCTTCTGAATTATTTGTTTGCATAATAATTAGTTGATCACTATCTACAGTATCAAACCAACCTGTACTCATATGCTCACAACTGGTGTTAATTATCCAATCTGGTTTTACATTAATTAATTCACCACTTGTTTCAAACTCCATAGCACTACAATCTAACATATCTACATCTGCTACTACGCCTTTATACTTCCAACTGTCCTGTACAAAAGGTTGATTAAGTTTTTCTGATTTTTCTATTGCTTCTGCATCTGCGTCTATGCCATATATACGTTCTATAGGAATGCTTTTATGTAAAGGCTCTATCAAAGCACCAATCCAACTACCTAATATTGCTATTGTAGGTTTGGGTACTTTAGGATAAGTATGATTTAATTCCTTGAGTAGCCAACTCTTACTGGCTAACTGTCCTTTACTGAAAGCATGTTGTGGATAATAATTGCCATGTTGAACTATATGTTCGAAATAACTAGGTGTAGGTTGCCAAAAGCCATTGTCTATATATTCTGTAACTTTTTGCCAATTTACTAAATTGATTTCTTCCATAATTTCTCTAGCCAGTCAAAGTCATTTATATTATTTAATTGTTCAGCATTATTTTTATTTTCTAATGCGAACTGTTTTCCCTCTAGTGCTCCTTTTACTGCTTCTGCACTAAACTCCTCATCGCCCCTAGTGTTGATCCAAGTGTCTAATCTTTGTCTACTTTCCTCATCATCATTAATTGTAAGTTTAACACATTCTCTAAAAGCACTTCTCCATGTGCTAAATGCGTCTGTGTTAAACTTGGTTATACAACTAATCTGAGGCATGGATTTAAATCTACTACTTAAACCAGTTGTAAAATCCATCCCCCAAGAATTTGCATTTAAAACTAATTCTGTAGGAAATAATTTTACTCCTCCATAACCATATTCTAATCCATTTACTGGATTTTTACTCCCCCAAACATGAACAACTTCTTCATCATAAACATCTGGTATATAACTGAAGTCAAAATCTTTCATTAATTTAGCATCAGCATCTATAACCCAAAACATTTTACTTTGTACTCTTGTAGCCGCAGTTTGATGTGCATTAAATATTCCTTTTATGTCTCTTATCCATATAAGTTTAAGTGTAGCATTTGTGCTTCTGATATGATCCTGTAAATTACTAAAATTCTTATCAGCATCAGGTTCATGATAACTTAAATACACAATATCGAAAGGCTTACTAACACTACCTACTTCTCTAACATATTGCAAATTTCTAAATCTATTTAATCTAAGCTCGTCTGATTTAATCTTGTCAAAATTCATACTTGTTGGCCATAGTCTTACACCGCCATAACCATGAACATTCATATTTAGTGGGTTTTGTTTTTGCCAACAATGTATTTTATCTACATCGGTTATCACAGGCATAAAACCACTGTCTAATAAACTTTTATTTTCTGTTACATCTGGGTCTACAGTCCATACAAAAGGTTCTTTTACTTTTTTAATTTTTTCTTTGAACTCTTTTATATCTAAAGTGTCTAATTTTATTACTGGCCATTTAGGTTTTACACTTGCAACAACATTTATTTCTTTTAAGTTTTTAAAACTGTTATTTGCTATCTCTTTATCTGAATATTGGTTATCCAAAAATGTATTTTTAGGCACTAGTCTTACATTTCTAAACTCATTTTTACTGTTACTGAATACATGTACATTATTTTTATCCCACTGAGTAGGGTAAAAACTAAAGTCAAAGTCCTGGTCTAATTGTGTAAATGCATCTACTACCCAGTACATGTCAAGCTCAGACATGCCCGATAGACGCTCGTATGTGCTCTGTAAGCCGTTTTTATAGTCTTCTGGTGTAAGATTATATATAGGATATTGCTTTTGTGTACAGACTGGTTCTCGCATGTATTTGGGTCTACCTTTTGTTTGTGCCTTTTTAGGACATAGCATTACACCTCCATAATCGTACTGTCTGCCTGTAATAGGATTTAGTTTTTGCCATACATGTGTCTTATTTTCGTCCCAGGTGTCTGGAATAAAGTCAAAATTAAAGTCATCATGTACATCTACATCTGGGTCTATTACCCAAAACCATTCGTGTTTAGTATTTTTTCTACCTTCTTGTTCATTATCAAATTTTTCAAACTCTATAATTTCTACATCTGTTAGTAAGCCTTGGTATTTTGTGTCTTGTGTATTAAAATCCTTTGGTACAAGTTTTATTCCGCCACACCTGTTATCACTTACATTTGTTATACTACGTGGGTATTTGTGCTCTAATTGGCCTGGTAGTTTAAATATATTAATATATCCTTGTTCACTGTAAGGAGGTACCCATTTAATAACCTCAGATAAAACATGTTCAGAATCTACTAACCAGAATGCATCTGTTCTACTTTTTCTACTAAAAGTATTATAGTCATTTATATTATCTGTAAAGAATATATCATATCTTACAGGTACTATTTCAGTATGTAATTTTTGTTTTGTGAAATCAAATTCTTTATGTACTAGATATATACCTGCAACTCTATCGTCCCAAAGTTCTATTACCTCAGGTAAATATCTATGCTCTAATCCCCATTTAAATACATGTATATATTCTTTTTCATGCTTTCCAGGCACATATAAAAGTTTACCATTAAAGTCGTAATCTCTATCTATTACCCAAAACCAATCTGTTTCTGAACGTTTAGCATAAAACTCAAATGTTTCTGCATCAAACTTTTTGTTTGTATAAAATACATCATAATTTTGATCTTCTATAGGACAATCTTTATGTATTTTTATTTCTGCGTCCTTCCATTTTTTAGGTATTAAACGTATGCCTCCCATCTCTTCTGGATACTTTTCTGTAAGTTGATAAGGCATACGAAAAACATGTATCATATCTTGCTCAAATGGATTAGGCACCCAATCAAAAGTTTTATGATTTACATGATGTTTTGCATCTATAAGCCAAACATAATCATGATCAAAAGTATTTCTTTGTGAATAGTCATCTACATCCTTTACAAACATAACAGGATATTCTAAATTTATATCTAGAAAATTATGATATTTTACATCAGCAGTTTTCCATTCTCTGGGATATAATTTTATACCGCCTTCTTCTGCAGGATACTTATGCTCTAATTGTCCACGTAAATGAAAACTATGTATAAAGTTAGGTTCAAAATTACTTGGAGCCCAATTTATATCTTCTGGTAGTATGTATTCTTTATCAATACACCATACATGACTTGCATATGGATTTTTATCAAAATATTTTGCTGGTGTTTTTGTATAAAGTTTATCAAAAGTTTTTTTACAAACAATTTTGTTTATTTCTTTTGTGCCTTCAGATTTACTTTTTGGTATTAATCTTATTCCACCATAATTTTGTTTATCCCATTTCCATATATGAGTATAATTCATATCATAAGTTTCTGGTCTAAAATCAAATATATCTGTATCGGTTATCTCTATATTAGGGTCTACTACCCAATACATCTTTGTTTTGGCCTTTATTTCAGAAGTATCTTCAATCTGTGTTGCAAATGGCAGTAGCGAACTTAATTGTTTATTATTACCTATGTAAAATATATCAAACATTATGCTTCTCTATTATACCTTGTGCTATATCACTTATTTTTTTTACGGATTCATTCAAGGAGTCATATCTTTTCTTAAGTTCTGCTCCATAAACTGGACATACGCCTCTATGGTTAGGTAATTCGCCACCACAAGTTGTACATTTGCCTTCTAATTTATATTGTATTGAGCGCCAATCAGTCTCTGACATGTACCTTTACTCCGTAATGTTTGGCAAAGGCTTCTGCGTCTGCTTCATCATTTACAATGGGTTGTCCTTTTATGTTTAAACTGGTATTAAGTAACATTGGGCACCCACTCTTTTTGTAAAAAGATGTAAGCAGTTCATGTAGATCAGGATGTTCTTCCTGCCTGACTGTTTGCACACGGCTAGTTCCGTCTGCGTGAATTATAGCAGGGAATTCATCTGGTTTTTTACACTTTGCTACAAACTGCATATATGGAGCATGATTTATACCACCGGGCATTTCAAAATAATCATGTACATGCTCCTCCAGTATCATTGGCGCAAATGGTCTAAACTTTTGACGTTTCTTGATCACATTCATTTGATCTTTTACGTCTGGCCCTCTAGGGTCAGCACATAGGCTTCTATTACCTAATGCACGTGGCCCGAACTCAGCTCTACCATTTGCTATCCCAAAAAGTTCCCCCTTTTTTAAACTTGCTAATGCTTTTTTAATTGGATATTTTCCTTCTATATTGTAACCTAGGTAAGGTGTTTTCCAATTAATACGTTCTCCTGTAGTATTGTATAGTTCAAGTGCGGCGGCACCTAAACTGCTCCCACAATCTCCAGGGTTAGGCATTATAAAAATATTTTTAAAAGTATCAAATAGTAAACTGTTTGCTACACAGTTTAGTGCTACACCTCCCATGTAAACTAAATTGTTACTTCCTGTTAGTTCTTTGGCAAATTGGGCATAAGAATTTACCCTTTCTTCCACTTGTTCTTGAGCCGCGGCCGCCAAATCAAAATCATCTACACCTACAAAACTGTTAATAGGTAATCCTCGTTGTAAATTTTCTTTCATTATAATAGACTGTCTATGACTTACCCAAGGATGTTTGTATTTAAAAAATCTTTTACCCATCTTTTTACTTAATGGCTTCCAATTTTCTCTTTTACCATATGCCGCCATGCCCATTAAGATGTATTCGTCTTCCATAGGTTTTAGTCCTACATGCTGTGTTACTGCACTATAAAATAAACCTAAACTGTTTGGGAAATTTACACTATGTAACCTTTTTAATTTGCCTTCTTGCCAATGCCATATGGTTGCTGTGTTAAATTCACCTATAGCATCTATAACCATAACAGCACATTCGTCAAAATTACTGCTTAATACACCTGCGGCCGCATGTGTTTCATGATGTAAATATTCTTTAATTGGAATGTCTTTAAGTTCAGGATAAAACTTTTTGATCCATTTCTTTTGTGTTGGCTCTAATAATGCTCTCCAATTACCGTTTACTAAATTTCTGCATTTTTTAAGCCATGCTTTTTCGTGTAATACAATTACATCTGGTTTACCACCCGCTAAAGCATCTGAAATTATTTCATGATTAATCCAGGCATCATTTTTTATTTTGCTGTATCTTTCTGAATGACTAGCAAATTCTATTTCATTGCCGTCCAGCATACAAACACCAGCATCGTGAAATCCAAAACTTAATCCAAGTGTTCTCATCTGTATATAAAAGGGTCTCTTTTGCGAAGCTCTTCTAACTTCTTTTTAAGTTGTTCTTCTTCCTCTTTTGTTAATGATAAATCATCTACTTTAGAGTTATCCTCTTTTTTGTTTTCTTCTTTTTTATTATCCATTATAAGTATCCATAAAACTTTTTAACTCAAGAAATATTTTTTTATATAATAATTGATGCGATATGTGTTTACTTTCATCAAATCCTTCAGGATATAATTTTAAATATCTCTCTATAAAACTATCATGTGGCATATAATATTTACTTGTATCTATGCTATTCCATAAAGGTTCATGGCAGTCTTTAGGTATTGAATTGTACATATTACAATAAATATAATCTATATTTTTACTTTTAAAATACTCTTGCAAACCTATCTGATATATTAATAAATTATACAAACCTACCTTCCAATTAGTCATATGCAAATCAGCAAAATTTAAAAATTTTTGTAAGTCTGGATTATCTGATTGTTTGCCTAGAGAATATTGATATACTCCTTCGTCAAAATTAAACTCGAATCGTTCGTGAGTTGTCCAACCTATTATAACTAAGTCAACATTGTGTCTTTCACAATATTCTATGGTTGATTTAAAAATAGCAAAGTTACTGTTGCCACCTACAGCAATATTATTTGTATCATAACTTTTAAAATAGTCATTAAATGAGTGTGGCTTATATTCTAAACTAGGTCCTTGTATTCCTGAGGTATGACTACACCCGTTAATTAAAAGTTTTTTCATCTATTGCTTTTGTACATCAAATTAAATAACTCTGGAAATGCTTCTTCCATAGATTCGTCTCTATTATTATCTAATAGCTCAGTATATTTTTGGAATGTTGCTAGTTCCTGTCTCCAATTTGCATGTCTTCTTTCTTTAAGAGCATTAATCGTTGCTGTAACTGTTTGTATATTAATATCTCTTTTGGCTAATATTTCACTTCTCTGTAACCACTGCTCTAATCTACCAATTGCAACTTCTCTTACTTGATCAGGACAGTTTCTAAAGTCTAAACTTGTAGGATAATCGCAAATTAAGAATGTAACAAATATTTCTCTACCGTATTCCTTTTCTAATTCTTCGCAATAGTCTAATAATTTTGTTATTGTTAAAACATTATAAATTTGTATTACAGGAGAAAAGTTTACGGTTCCAACTACATCGCTTTCACAATATTTTCTTATGTTTTTATCTACTTGTTTCCAATGACTTGCACCACGGATATATTCGTTTTCACTTCCATAAGCATCAACACTAACACACATTAATACACTTTTAAATTGCTCTACAAGGTTTATAAAACGTTTTTGTACATTAGTCATGTTACTGTTAAAAACTAAATCTATATCTTTTGCTATACCCATTTCAACACATTTTTCCATTATCCAATATACACGTTCTATAATGGTAGGCTCACCGCCAGTAAAATATAATCTGTTTACACCAGGTAACCATTCTTCTACTTGTCTTAAAAACTCAGGATCGTCTTCCCAAGGTGTTACGTGGTCAGCAAAATGCCCCCATGTAAAATTATCCTTTATAAATTGTGCTGATTCAGGACTTTTACTTTCTATCTTTTTATATTCTTTTTGTATTTGGCTTGAATTTTGTGGCTGACACATTCTGCATTTCAGGTTACACATGTTGCCAAGTCTAAAGTCTAAGTACATAGGAGGTTCTTCCACGTGGTAATCGCTTTCAATACTTTTTTCTATTATGTCATGTATTTTTTCTCCATAAGGACTGTACTCAAACCAATCTCTTATGTAATTCAATCTGTAACTTGGAAATCCCATATCTTCTTGATCGTAACACCTAGTACATTGAGGTACTGACTCTCCTTCAATCATTTGGCGTCTTACTTCTTTCATATGATTATTGTTCCATACACTTTCAATTTTATCGCCGTTGTTTAAATTAAACATTGTACCGTCATCATTTTGGAATTGTTTTCTAGCCACACAACAAAAATTAGCCGCTCCAGTAGGTTGAGTCATTATAGAAATCCATGGATATGGACAAAATGTTTTGTTGTTCATGTAATCTCTATTGCTCATATTTTTTCTCTTTTAAACGGGCTGGCGAACCAGCCCTATGCTCCTTTATTATCTAGGTTAAAGTCTTCTACACTTCCTTTTACTAGAAATTAATGTGTTACATAAGGTTTACTCCTCTATTGCTAAAACTCCTCTGGGGCATTCCCATAGTTTTTTAATAGTTCATAAAACTCTGGAAATGTGTCTTTAAAACTTTCGCCTCTGAATTGGTCGCTAAATTTCGTTGATGAATAAAACTTTTCTAATTCTGCTTGGTCGTAATCTACGTCTGTACAATACTTTACTGAACTTACAATATCTGGATGATTGTTACCTCTATACTTATCTGCAATTTTTTCTTTTACTGTTGAAGGGAGGACCTTACAACTATAATGTTGTGGAGTATAAACATGATTAAAATATACTGGTAAATCTTGTTTAAAACTATCTCGCCATTGCAGTATTTCTTCCATATAATAAATGTTAAAAATACCCACAGTATAACAAATATCTAAATGTATAGAAGGAATATTTAAATCAATAATACGTTGTAAATTTTCTTGCACCTGGTCCCATTTAGCAGGGTGTCTGATATATTCAAATTGTTTACCAACACCGTCAAAACTAAAACTAAGAAGTACTCTGTCAAAATGTTTCCAAATGTCTACACCTTTGTCAGGATATACACTTCCATTTGTATTATACAGTAAAGTCATTTCTTTACTTCTGCCAGACTCTACTAATTTTTCTAATATATCATAATGCCTTTCTATAAGCAGTGGTTCTCCACCATAAAATTCTAATACTTTTAAATCTGTACTTATGTTTTCAAAATCTTCCCAAAAACTTTCATTTGTTTCAGGCCATCTACCTACTTGTCTCATATGGTCCCAAAACTGATTACCATATCCTCTTTGCTCTTGTAAAAACTTGTCGTATTTTTTCTCTTCTGGTACCCACAAACTACTAGCATAACTACTACAAATTCTACATTTGTTATTACAAATATTACCTAATTTTAAATCCATAGCAATAGGTTTTTCGTTAATTTTACCTTGCTCTGCTTCTGCTTTTGCATTAGGAAAATCACGTAATGCTCTCTGACGTTTACTATCTATACCGGCGTCTTCGGCAGTCCAGCAACTATAACAGGCCTCTGGTTTTTTACCGTCCAAAAAGTCCTGCCTAAGTTTTGCTAACCATTCACTTTTCCAACCATCACTTAATGTGTCTTCTGTTAAGCAAAATTTATTTTCAGAATCTTTTTGCATTACTTCGTCCATTTGACAGCAGATAGCAATACCGCCATCAGTTCTGGCTTCTAAATTTACAAACGGCATTGGGCAAAAATGTTTACTCATGCTCTGTGCCACTCACCGTTTTTAAATACCACAAGTTCTCCATATTGGTCTAAACTGTATTCTCCTTCTTCAGGATTCTGTGGTTCTTTTACTTTTATTTTTGTCATAACTCTGCTAACTCTGGAAAAACATTTTCAAATGTTTCGTTCCTTAATTTATCAAATTCTACATTAAAATCTTTAAACTCTTGCCATAGTTCTGTATGATCATCATCTAAAAACTTAATTGCACTTTTATATCCTTCTGTTGCTCTACCTATATGGTCCTGTGGTTCTAACCATGCTAAATGTCTTTGCCATTTATTTTTAATTTTATCCTTAAACTCTGTAGGCAACACACTCATTCTAAAACGTGGGTTATTTAGTAGCACATTCATATACCAATCGCCTGGTTGTATGTAGCCTGCCTCTACCCAGTTCCTATGAAAGTCAGTTATATGCCAGGCATTATAGGCACTTACCGTTGCACTTACATAAAAATCTATTTCAGGTGCTTTTAATCTTAATCTCTCTATGTTATTTACTACATCTGCCCATTTTGTACCTTTACGTTGATACTCTCCGCGTATTCCTTCTGCATCTAAACTTGCACCTATACTAATATTGTCAAAGTTTTTCCATAATTCTAAAACATCATACTTTTTATAATTTAATTTTGTAAAGTTTGTATTATAAAATATTCGTATATCCGTTTTCCCCATCTCTACAAGTTTATTCATTATGGCCCAATGCTCGTCCATTATAATAGGCTCACCACCAGCCCAATATATTTGTTCTATATGTTCTAACATAGGTTCAAACTCGTCCATAAATCCATCAACATCTTTACGAATCTGTATTATTTGTTCTGTAGGGCTAATGTTAAAACTACTCTTTACAGCATCAGCAAACCAATTACTACTCAGTTCTGGACCACAGTATCTGCAACGTAAATTACAAACATTACTAAAACGGAAATCTAAATATACAATATGTAAATCATCTAAACTACCGTCCGTATTTGTTTTTTCAACTTTATCCCAATGAGGTTCTAACCAGTCTCGGTTACTTCTTACTCTCAAACTGTCGTGTCCTTTATCTTCTTTTTCATAGCAACGTACACATTGCGAACACTTTTTACCGTTTAACATGTTTAAGCGAACTTGTTTCATTTTTTCGCTATTCCAAACTTCTTGTAAACTATTTTCTCGCAAATCACCTATATGATCTTCCCAAGGAGAATCACAACATAACATTGTTTTACCATTAGGCCAAGGGTGCATATGAATCCAGGGCAGGATACACATTACATCATTTTTACTAATGTCTTCAAAATTTAAACTATTTGACTGTTTATCCATTCTATCTCTAAATTTATATCACCAAGTTTTTTACATAATTCAATATTGTGATCGAATCTTGATTTTAAATTTTCTAAATGTTTGTTCCAATTTTCTACAGGAAGAGAAGTATAATCTTTAAGATTGTCAGCAATAATATCACATCTTTTAAAAATATTATCTTCTTTATCATAATTGTGATCTAACAGATCATCAAATACGTCAAATCCTAGTTTTCGTAAATGTTCAACATAACCTGCAGAAGCAATAAACAATGGTAATTGTCTACAATAAAAACTTTTTGTGGTTTTTTCTGTTAAAAAATATCTGTCAGTGTTGTTTCTGCACCATCCATAACTCTTATTTTGATAAACAGATTCAGCACATGTTTCATTATACCCTACACCACTTTCCATAACTATATTAAAAACGGCATTATCAAAATTGTGTAAATTATCCCATTGCTGATGGTCATCATCTCCCAAATCTATTGGAAATTTTTCTATAAAGTCTGGATTTATTAAAAATTCTTTTATTAAATCTCTGTTATTATGGGAAAATGGTCCGTTGCTGTCAAAAAAATCTTTTTGCCCCCAACCACAACTGACCATACCATGCTGTACTAAATTTTTATCTAATAATTTTCCAGTAAAATAAATTCTTTCTGCTCTGGGCATTCTTGCTAATGACACAAAATGTACACTTTTAGGCTGTAATCCTTTTTCTATTATGGATTTATAATTGTATTCCAGTCTGTTAAAAGAAAAATAACTGGTTTTATGGCATATAGGTATATCCACTAAATGTCTTAACAAATGGCCTTCTGTTAGGCCTCCATCTGTCCATATTATTTTTTTATACCCTTTAAATTTTACTATATCAAATATGATATTCCAGTATGTACTGTGCATTGCTTCTTCAGAATAGGTTAAATATATACTATGAGTAACAGGCAACTTCTCTAATGCTTCTTTAGTATATGTTGGAAGCTCAGACTCCAGAGTATTACTATAATTTATAATACAAACATCTCCAGATATATTTTCAAATATAGGATTAAAATTTTCCTCTTCCTTGTGAGCAACTAATATATTATTTTTTGTTTTACTTATATACATGTTGTATTCCATATTTCTCTAATAAGTCTATAAGCTCTGGGAATATTTCCCTCCAACCTTTTTCGTGTAGGCGTATTTTATCTAACTCGTCATTGTACCGACAAAAGTGTTCCCATTTAACTTCATCCCAATCATCGTTATCATACATACTCAACAATGTTCCGAGTTCATATCTGTTACCCATCGTTTTTCTAAACTTGGTATGGGCCGCAAGTCTCACGACGGGCGGTAATATTCCGGGCGATAGGTAATCAGGGTCATAAACAAAGTTCATATCCACAGGCACTGGTGCCCAGTCTAAAAACTTATCTAAATAAATGTAACTGTAAGCACTAACAGTTTGAGTAATTCTAACTGTGAGCTCAGGTACATCTTTTATCAGACTTAAATTTTTCTCTACATCTGACCATTCTGTAGGAAATCTGATATATTGATTTCTGTGTTCCAGGTCGTCTATACTAGGACAAACTCTGGCTTCTTTAAATTCTTTCCAAAGTGGTATTGCTTCTTCAGGCAAATTTGTCATGTTAATATTATACCACAGTATAATATTTTTACTGCGGCCACTATCAACTAATTTGCGTAAGTAATTCCAATGTGCTTTAATAAGTGTTGGCTCACCACCATTGATATATAAAACTTCCATGTTAGGCGCACACTCAAATAAATCCTCATAAAAATTTTCATCTTCTGGCCACTGAAAGTCGTGTTTGTGGTCTAACCAACTGTATCCGTCATTTACGAAGTCCAAGGACTCAACAATTTCTTTATAATCTTTAACCCACCTTGAACTACTTGCTGGATTACAAGTGCGACAGCGGACATTACATACATTACCAAGACGCAACTCGACAAAACGAAGATCCAAAGGTATGCTACCATCCTCACTTGTAATTCTGGATGAGTAATCGGCGTCAAAGTCCTTATATATCTTGGACTCGTAGATACGTTTGCTCTCAATTCCTTTTCTTTCTTCATCGTAGCATCTTTTACATGCTTTAGGCTCCACATCATTTAACATCTCCCTTCTAATCTGCTTAAAATAATCACTATTCATATGTGTATCAATATTGTGATCATTTAAATTGAAAAATACATCTCCCTTTTCAGTAAAGTCTCTTGCTCTGTTTTTACCTGCTGTCATGTCAGAGATACAACAAGGAGTTACACCACCATGTGGGTGTGTACCTAAATGCATCCAAGGTAAAGGACAAAATGTTTTACTCATTATATGTATGTTCCTTTTTCTATTGCTCCGTACATTGGGTCTTTTTCTGCCCTATTGTACAATAAATCATAATCAAAATCTTCTTTTACTATTTCCCATAACTCTGGAAATATTTGTCTAAAATCTTCTTTTCTGTATTGGTCTCCAGATACAACCTGTTTTCTAAACATATTCCATCTTACTGCTATTTCACTTTCTACAGTATTGTTTTGGTCCTCTCCGTATGCTGTAACAGTATCTTTTTGTCTTGCTGTAGCATGACGTAATATGCCTTTCATTTCTGAAATATATTTTTGCTCAAATAATCCTTCTCTTATTGCTTTTTGTAATCCTTCAACACTTCGTTCTTTCATCTCATCTGGTAAAACATTAGGATTAAACCAACTAGGTAAGTTTGCTATATTATGAAAAATATCAAATCTAGGCCAACGTTCCCTAAATTCTTGATGAAATTCTACCAAATACATCAAATTTAAAATAGTAACAGTATTGGTTATACCTGCATGTATTTTTCCGTCCTCTACCCACTTATGTATTTTGTCTAAGTTAGCAGAAACTTCTTCCCAATTACCTGGAAATCTTAGATATTCAAATCTTTTACCTATTCCATCTATGCTTACATTAAAAGCAACATTGTCAAAATTTTCTATAACTCTTTCTAAAAACTCTCCACCTGCCTGTGTTCCATTAGTACTAAAATTTATGCCGATGTTTTTAGCATATCCTTGATCTATTAATTTTTCGGCAAAAGTTTTAAACTCTTTCATGTACAACGGTTCGCCACCCATTATTTCTAAATTTTTTATGTGTGGAATCCAGTCATCCATTTCGGTCCAAAACTTTGATCGTTCCTGATCGTCCATTGGTACTGGTACTACTTCTTTAAAATAAGGCAAACCTCTGGCATTTGCTTCTTTTACCCACTTGCTACTGTAATTTGGATTACAACTTCTGCATTTTAAATTACATGTCGTGCTTAAAATAATTTGCATATCCTGAGGCATGTCAGGTTCTACTGAATAATCTATAGGATCTAATCTCCATTCGGCATATTCATTGTAAATTTGCCTTTTGGATTTTTTACCGTTTGCTTCTTCTCTCCAACAAGGCTCACAGTTTTCAGGAAGTTTACCTTCCCTGATTTCTTGTCTTATTTTTTTATAATAATTGCTATGAAATATATCGCGTACTGAAGTTGAACCTAGTGTAAAGTCTTCTCCATTATCATCTTTTACTCGCTCTTTTGCTATACAGCAAGTTCTGACTTGGCCTAAAGGCTCATTACTAAGATGAGCCCATAGTAAACTACAATACCTAGGTTCTGACATATTACTTCCGTCTAGTGTTACCGTAATGAATTACTTCAACACCCATAATATCAGGAGTTTTTCTCCAAGGATCTACTACAACACTACCTGGTGCAAATGTTAATTCAGTACCATTACCTGTCGATACCAGAGCAGTATCACAATCTGTAACGTGTTGCTCATTGTACCAACCTGGTACTGTATCTAATTGATCGCCATATGTAATACCTGGATTATGTGCTAGTAGATATACTGCTGGATTATTTAAAACTTCCTCTGGAGGAATATCACCTGTTTTTTCATCATAGTAGTAAAGATCATGACCATGTTTTTGTACATAGTGTCCAACTAACATGCTACTAGAGCCTGCTTCATATTCCACTAAAGGTTTATATGCTTTACCTACAATAATAATAGGCATGCTTGGTACTAAGCCAAATGCTGGGTGTTGATCACCTGCTAGTGTCATTAGACGTTTTGCCATGTTCTCTGCTTGTACTTCTCTTGATAACATTACTGCATCAAACAAGTCATATCCTAGCTCAAGTTCTTCTGCCATCCAACGTAAAGCGATATTATCTCGGGGGTGACAAGCACCACCATCGCCCATACCTGGCTTCATATAACCTGGTCCCATAATACGTCTGTCACTAGTAGCAAGTGCATCACAAACAACTTCTGCGTTTATGTTGCCCAAGTTTTCTGCAACATCTTGTATCATGTTTACTAGACTTACTTTTGCTGATATAAATGTGTTGTAAAATACTTTAATACATTCTGTTTCGTCCCAAGTACCTATAATGTATCTGGGTTCGTTTTGCATTATTGTTTTATAGAAGTCTACAAGTTCCAATGCGTCACCAGTTTCACTTCCATCTTCTGTTCCAATCATTACCATTTCTGGATTAACCATATCCCACTTTACTGTACCCATAGCAATAAGGTAAGGATTGTAAACAAACCTTGCGTTTGGTATTAAGTCAATAAACTCTCTTCTGGTAGTTCCAGGTAAGACTGTTGATATAAGGACTACTAATTGGTCTTTTGTAGCAACCGCATTTACTTCACTAAGTACTTGCTTGACCAATGTATAGTCAAAGTCTTTGTTTGGTAAATGGCTGGTTGGTGCTTTTCCATCATATTGTGGATCATGTGGTGTAGGTACTGCTATAAAAACAATATTTCTACCACGTACAGCATCTGCTATACTGTCTACCATTGTAAAGTTTTCAGGCTCTACATGGTTTACATCATATCCAACAACATCATGTACTTCAGCGACCATCTCGGCACAGGCTTGTCCTAACTTTCCTACACCGATAAATCCGACTGAGGCCATCTCTATCTCCTGTTGTGTTATTGTGTGTAGTTTTTAAACTACTGACTATTTATCGGGTCGGAATTAGCAGTATTACTGCTTATGGCAGGGATTATCGTTGATTATGTTTGCGGTCTACTCTCATCCACCAATCATATAGTTCTGTATCTTGCTGGTAAATTTGTTCTATACGCAATTTTTCTTCTGGTCTAATTTGTGCTATTTGATTTTGCCAGTTCCTGCCTTTAAAAAAGGCTTCTTCGGCCTCGTCTGGCCATTGTTCCTGAAATGTTGGTGAGGTTTTCATACCTTCCAGTTCATTTATTAATGTTTGTTGCTTATGTGTAGATCTAGGCCTTATATAGTCTAGCACATCATCTATTATTCTGTCAAGTATTTCTCTTGGCCAAGCCATCATACTCATAACAATATCAGGATGGAATGCAAACATGCGTTTTGTTTCTATTTTTACGTCAAGTTCTAATGCATAATCAAAAAAGTTTTTAAGATCAAACATACCAGGGCCTGTTAATGTTAAGTCCATCAACATTTTATCATTACCACCTGGTAGTGCAACACCCTCTCTAAAGTTTTTATCCCATTGTTCCCAATTTAAACCTGTGCGAATAAACTCGCCTATATCGCCTGTTCCATCTATACTGGCACACATAGTCCAATCTTTTGCCTGTGGTAACCAATCGTACAAATAATAATCCTTAAATCTTACACGACTTAAATTACTGTTATATCTTAAATGTACTTTTTCAAGATTATTATCTTGTGCTAATCTATCCATTGCTCGCCAATGTATATCATACATTAATGGTTCGCCACCTACCCAGTATAATTCTTCAACTGTACCACTGCAAATATATTCCCAAAATTCTTCTTCTACTACCTCTTTTTGAAACTTCTCGATAATCTTTTTGTTCTCAGGTACCATAAAAGGTTGATTCTCTGGAGTCCAAAGATCGTGTTTACGTTTTTCTGCCTCCCATGTTGAGCTGAGCGGCTCGCCACACATACGGCATTTAAAATTGCATAAATTACTAACCCTATAATCAAAAGAGATAGGTTCCATTGTAGTATATCCATTTTCATCAGTCTCCTCAAAACATTGATCTATTTTATTCTCGAACAAGTAACCTGTAAACCATTGTCTATATGTACTTTGGCTTAATACACTATCATTACAAACATTACATTGTGGTATTTCCTCACCTGCCATAAGTTTCTTTCTTATGTCCATCATGTAAGGTGAGTTCCAATGTTCTTTTAAACTAATAGGTTTGTAATCTGCTATTGTGCCTACTTCCTTATATTTTCCTGTGCTTTTATCATTACTGGCATCAATGTATTGCCTTTGCATCATGTGTTCTTCCCTACTAGCACAGCACATACGCCTCTCTGACTGCGGAGAAATATAGGTATGGGTCCAGGGTGCTGTACAAAACACCTTGTTTTCAGACTCTGGGTGCATAGCACCGTGTTCCCATTTAGGCTTTATCTTACTCATAGTTCTGGGTCGTATAAACAATCTTTATCTAGTTCTTCGTTCTCTATATCTTCTTCAGTAACGTCACAATAATTACACGGTTCACCTCTTAATGTTGATGTTATACCTAAGCCGTGTTTACAAATATGTGTCCAAAATTTATGCATTTGCAACCTCTAGTTGGTTCATATTTACAAAAAAATCATAAAACTTTTGATGCGTTAAAACTGCTGTATTAAATTCTTTCTCATCTCCTAAATATTTTTCAATATAATCTACATTTTTAAGAGCTACAGCACAATCAGGATAAACATCTTCACATTTGCCTTCATATCCTATCCTGGCATGTGGGAATTTATTTCTTAAATCTTCTATTCTGGATAATTTTAATTCTTCTATTTGTGTAGGAAATTTAAAAGCAGTATGATATATGTATAATCTTTCTCCTCTCTGAGTCCTGTTATATTTGTCATAAAGTTTTTGTATGTTTTCGTCAGTTCCTGAATATCTAACAACATGAAAGTTATTAAAACAAAATTCTACTAGTGCCCAATCATCTCTAGAATCAAAATGTATTTTTACGTCTTGTGCTTTTGTTCTTTCTTTTACCCATTCACCTGCTTCAGTATCAGTTACACACCATATTAATGGAATACCAATCTGTTCTGTTAGATCCAAAAGTTTTTTACAATTTAAATCGTCCAGTTCACTTTTTTGTGCGGCTTCTATATAAGGTATAAACCCCCATTTACTTTGTATGCCCACATACTTTTTATTTTCTGGGATAGAAAGTTTGGGTGTTGTTTTAGTCATTACTACAGCATCAGCATTACATTGTGCCGCGGCTACTACTCTGGACTTTATAACTTCCCAATCATTTTCATGACCTATACCAATGTTAGCATATAAATCAATCATTTCCTGCTTCTCCTCCTAAACCGTCTGTTTCTGTGTCCCAACCAATACTGCTACCAACTTTGTTTTGTTTTTCATCGTCAGCATACTTTTGGTCATCATAATCATCTTGACTTTCACCTGTGTTACGATTACGCATTTTCATTTCTACAACTTTTACTTCACCGTCTTCTGTTACAACACGTTTTGCATAAAGTCCGCCTGTAACTCCTGCTGTTTTAGGTGCTTGTATATCTTCCTCTTCATTATTAAAGTCTAATAATTTAATATTATCATAAAACTCTACCATGTTAGGAAATGTTTTTCTAAAATCGAAACCACGTCTAGCATCATATTGTTCATAAAATAGTTTAAAGTCATGTTCTAATAACTCTCTGTCAGCAGTATTTCTGTGTGGAGTTTTTACAACGTCAAGGTATTCTATTAGTCTACTTACTTGATCTTGTTCCCAAGGTTGCACTAACAGTTGTCCGTCTTTGTCCTTTTCTTCCTTTTCTCTTACGGCATTTAACCAGGCAAAAACTTCGTCATGATATTTTTTACGCAAGTCATCAGGTAATGTTAGGGGTGACTGGAAACTAGGAAAACGTAAAATGTTACAGGTAAATCCAGGACGATTATGACCGTATTTACGTTTCATTTCTAGCATCCAGTCAAAAAATTCAACAATACTATCCAAGCATAATGCATTGATAGTCATCATCATATGCATACCTTCAAGTCTTGCTTCACTACAAACTTTTTCAAAAGCACTAGTCCATTGTTCCCAATTAAGACCGTCTCTTATATATTCTGCTTGTGGACCATATGCTTCACAACTTGTATATAAATGGAATCTGTTTATGTTTTGTGTACCAGCAATCATTTTATCTAACAAATCTGGTTTTGCCATTAAGTTACTGTTAATAGCAAATCTCATATTTTCTTTGTTAGGCTCATCAGTTGTTTCAAACCAATTAAATAACTGATAAATGTCAGGCGTCATAAGTGGTTCACCACCTGTAACTCTTATTTCTTCCAATTCTGTACTTAGTTCAGGCCACCATCTCCAAAATGCATCTACATAGGGATTAAATTCTCCCTGATCAAAAGGCTCGGCGTAGGGGGCATCATCTATAAAGTGTCCTCTAGCATCTGATTTAATACCTTGATAACCTCCGTTTACTCTAATGTCTTTTACCCATGTACTACTAAAAGCAGGATTACAATAACTACATGCTAATTGACAAGTTCTATTAAAGGCAATTTCTAATGTTTTTAAGTTTACATCAAACTGCGGATCTAATGTAGCCGCAGTATGCAAGTCATCATCTTCATATATAACTGTTTTATATACTCTATCACTTACAGGCTCATTACCGTCTGCGTCTTTGCCCATGTCTTCTATCTTCCAACAGTATTCACATTCTTTAGGACGTTGTCCTATTTGCATCATATCTCTCATTTTCTTTTTATGACGTGTATTATGAATTGCTGATGGATTTTCTTTAATTTCTTCTAAATCGATTTGGTGTGCTGGAGGGTGATGACAACTTGTAGTTCCGCCATGTCCTAACCATATAGTAGCATTATACCACTTTGCACCACAAAAGGATTCAGAAACAGAATCTATCATTCTCTTTTTAAATTCTCTATGAGATTCACCTGCTTGTCTTCCCATTATTTCTCCTTTGGATATCCTTCATACCATTCTATGATAGTATTAATTCTTACATCTCTCCATGCCTCAACATCTAATCCATAGCATACAACTACATCTGGACTAGTATAATTTTTTATTGTAAAAGATTGTTTATGTATATCTTTATTCAATGTACAAGGCATTGTTCTAATTTCTTTAGTGTATAATTTTTCAAAAACTATTGTAATGACACCTTTTTTTAGAGCTTCAACTATTTGGCCTGAATTCATACCATAGCCTCCGCTTCTTTACAAATGTTCCACCAGTCTTCCATTTCTGGATAAACACTTAAAAAATCTGTTCCTCTTCTTTCATCATGTTGCGTAAAAAATTTATAAAAATTTGCTCTGGCTTTTAGCAGTTCTTCTTTATCCATATTTGCACCTGCTTTCATCCATTCTAAATTACGCCTTACCTTATCTATTTCAAAATCTTTAAAACCTCTATAGTCTATATTTACTTCATCTGCTTGATTCATTTCCATAAATGCTATTGCTTCTTCCAGATAGTCCTGATAGTAATCTGGAAGTATCTGAATACATTGCCAAAGCGGTGCTCTTAGTAGGGGTATATCGAACCAAACTCTTTGTTTAGGCCTTACTTCATAATCTGGGTGTTTGTAATCTCCATTATCTGGAACAGGAATATATTTTATTCCTTGCCTGTCTTTAGCAAACTCCTCTCGCAAATCTAAAATCCATTGTAAATAATCACGTAGGCTAGTCAAACTTAAAACATTAAATGTATTAATAAATGTAATAGTGCTGTTGTGAGTTTCCCTTAATATTCTTAAAACATTATCCTGTAGCATAGGAAAATCCATACCATTTCGCATATACTCTGCTTGAGGGCCGTATCCATCACATGATACAAATGTTGCGAAGTTCTTACATGCTGGTGCTACATACCAGTTATTCCCTGAGTTTGGATTAAACTTTTCCGGGTCCTCCCATATTTGTATCTCTTCTAATCTTTGTAGCGACTGTATAAACATGTCCATTAATTTTAGTTTAGGTGGACACATATTTGATGTTACACTCATTTCAAGCCAAGCATTTGGATTTTTATATACATAGTCTAACACTTTAAAAGTATTACTATCCATTAATGGTTCACCACCTGTCATACGAAAAACTTCTAAGTTTTTATATAACTCGGGCCACCATTTCCAAAATGCTGTAAGGTATGGATTTTCATCTTGTGCTATTTTAGGCGGCATCAAACCTGAATTAGTTAGACTGTCCATATTGTTATGTTCGCCCTGTACAATTTGATAAGGACCATGTTCTTTAATTTCTTTTTCCCATGTATTACTTAAATGTGGTGAGCAATAACTACACTTCAAGTTACAGGCCTGATTGAAGTTTACTTCAACATATCTGGGATTTATGTTACCATCAGCACCTGCTTCTTCTATTTCTTCTCTGGCGTTCTGTGCCCAATATTCACCACTGCGATATACACGATCACTTCTACCACCAACATCTTCTATACGCCAACAATAACTACAACCTTCTGGTCGTTCACCTGCTAACATTTGTTTGCGTTGATCTTTTTTCTCAGATGTATTGTGTAGTGCAGAAGGATTTGTTTCTAATTCTTTTAAATCTATTTTATGTGTCGGAGGATGATAGCAACTATGTGTCATGCCATTAGTAAGGTGCATAGAAACTTGCGTCCACTTTGCATAACACATTGTAGGACTTATTGCGTCTAATTGTTCCTTGGCCTTGTCTGCGGCCTGATCGTATATACTACTCATTTACATATTCACTTAAATTTACTACTTCTTCTACACCATTATATAATTCATAAATTTTTAAGGTATTGTCACTTTCTATTTTTTGTTTTATAATTTTGGCATAATCTTCAAACCTTTCTGGACTTAAACCGCCAGGACTTATGCCTATAACTTTTAAATTCTCTGTTGCACACGTCATTAATGCTGTTTGCCCTAAACTTCGTAGTAAAGAATATGATAAATTTTGTTTATGTTTAAAAGGCCATTGTGTTATACTACTGGTTATTAAACAGAAAGTTATAGGAGTTTTTTGATGTTCTAACCATTTTAAAAGTTTTACTAAAAAACAAAAAACATCATTAAAGTTTTCAAAAGAAGAAAGTAATTCTTTATTATCAAAATTATAATCTAATATATCTATAGAGGTTCTTTCTTCTATGTTAGCATTAAAAATAACTTTTTTAGGTGCTTTTTTATTTTCTATAAAACTATTAAAATTACTGTAATCTAAATTTGCTCTTCCAAATTTTTGTACGTTATAATCATTTAATTGTTCAAGTATAGATTTAGAGAAGTCTGATGAGACTCCAAACATCCATAACTCATTTTGTTCCATTATTGAATTAAACCTTTCTCTAATAAATCTTGTATTTGTTTTTCTCTAATCATTACACCCCAACGTCTAGGATTTACATAAGTTCTTTTAAAAAACTTACACATTTGCTCGTTAGGATCAAACAACATCATTTCATTAATGCCTTCATTTAATCTTAATCCAATATCTTGAATTCCTATGTAAAGCATTTCTGGACTATATGTTACTTTTGAATATTTACAGACTGTGTCTCCTGGAAAACGTGGTAAAACATCTTTATTAAAAAAGTCTTTGAACCATTCGTAATCAGATATCTGATTGGTGTCCCATTTACTTAACACAGTCATCTCACAACCTAGTCTTGCACCATAGATTGCCCACAGGCCGTTCTCTACATCACTGCCTATGTTACACCATGTTTGTAATCTGTTGTAATTTTGCCACCAAATTTTATCTATAAACTCGTCTGCTCTGACTCTAGCACCTTGGTCCAAACTCATTTTAACACCTTCTCTAAATCCTGCTCTAAAGGCCTGGAACGGTGAGGCCGTTTGATGAACTTCACTAAATGTATCATTTAATTGAATATAATTTAATTTCCAACAAAACTCCATACCTTCTTCATCATCAGCCGCTTCATGAGTTTTCATATCCAATACATATTGTGTTGGCCAACATTTAAGTCCACCATTACCATATACTAATCCGTTTAGAATGTTTTTTGCATTCCAACTAAAAATACTTTCTGATATATCGTTACCATCATGATCAGTTTCCGGTACCTCTAAAATTTGCTCAAAGAAATCATCCATAACAATATTATCACCATCTACGGTAATAAATCGGTCAGTTTCGGATTGTTTTGCACATGCCTTGTGGGCCGCATCAAAGCCTTTGACTCCATGAACACGTTTTGCCCATGGTACTTTGTTTAGTAAGTCTGCCCAATGTTCTTCACAGTTGGGCTCATCGTACGATATGTAGAATATGTCTAGTTCTGTAACATCTATTTTTGCCATTTGTGTGTCCTGAATTTAAATTCTTAAATACACACATATTTATCAAATATTTTGATAGTGTATATGCTACATTGATCAAGGTTTTTAGCAATCTTTTTTGTTACTGACTTTTTATCTAATAGTTCTGACAGCAATATATTTACAGTTTTTACCATAAAATGTGGGTCGTTTTTGCTGGTAAAGTAAAATTTTAATACTTTTTTACCACTAGCAGTAGCAGTATTATTGTCTATGTCTTTGTATTTTTTTAAAATTTTATTATGAGGTTTTACTGTAAAGTTTCCTTTACTATACTTTACACTAATATCAAATGTTTTGCTTTTAGAATGTGGTATAAGTTGTAAAAAATCCTTTTCGTGTTCAACAAAAGGACTTTCAAGTGGCTTTAAATCTATACTAAATACTGTTTCTACTTCGGTGTCTTGTACAACTCTATATAAATTTACATCTTTTCCTTCTAATATTTGTAATTGTTCAGCAGTAAATATTACACTACGTTCTTTAACTGATTTTTTTCTTTTTTGTTCAGCACTAATTTGTAAAATATTTCCTTCCATATCAAACCAAACAGTTTGATCTCTGTTTTGATAATGTTCTACTAATTCGTTAAAATTATTAAATTTATTTTTTTCTTTAATAAATCGTCTACGTCTTTTTTCTGCTTCACTTAATGCCATAATCTGTCTCAAATTGTTTTATTTTATCAGCACTAAGCCAATCTTTTTCCACATAATGGAAAGGTAAAGACTGTTTAAAATTACCTATTTTAAAATCTTTATAACTGTTATAGTATGTGGGTAGTGTTTTAGTCCAAGTATCACTTATAGCAACACCCACAATATTCTGTACATGACTTTTCATATGTACAAAAGTGGGTACTGTGTCTATATTTTCTCTGGTACACTGATGTTCTATACCTAAAATTTTCATAGCAAGGGCAAATGCCACATCTCCACTAAGCCAATCTGGTTTACCTGCCGGCAAATATTTGTAAAACATTCTTTGCCAATGTTGAAAAATTATTTCTGCCATAGCAAATAGTTCACTTGCTAATTCTGATTTTTTAAAATAAAAAAATGCTGTATATACGTTTGGCAGATCGTTTGCTGTAAACCATGTTCTATAGTAATCACTTTTAGCAACATCTCCTCTATAAGTTCTAACTTTTGTAGTTGCCCACACATCACGTTGTGACATTATATCCCACCAGTGACTTACATCTGTAGGAAAAATCATATCAGTATCAAGTATTACTGTTTCATCGTATGGAGTCATATAGTAATACTTCCACTTGTTATTAATTTTCCATTCTGCATCTGCGGCGTCGTCTTGCCAGGGAATATCTATAATATTATCAAATACTTTTCTGTGTTTGGCTTTGATTTGTTTTTTAGTTTTAGGGTCTACGCATACTGTCAGACTGTTGACCTTGCTCTGTGTTAGTTTTAAATTCAAAGCAAGGGCATACGCCTGCTCTAGATAATCAACAGTATCGTTGTTCTGTGCTATTACTATATAGCCTCTACTCATAGTTTTTTCCAATCCTCTCTAAACAGACAATAACGTTCTTCGCCACTATCTGTTTTATACATAAATTGCATACCCAATATTTCTACAACAACTCCTTCGTTTTGTCTGCCAAAGGCGGGTTCTTTATGTAGTATTCTATCTCCTAGTTTAGGCTGTTTACTTTTACTCAATGGTTACCTCTGCTTCTGTTTCTATTACAACTCTAGCACCACATGGTAGCAATGGCTTGTCGTTACCACCATAAACAATTTTACTAGGCCCGTGTATTTCTACACTATGTCCATATGTATTACTACGTCCTTCCTTGACTGTAATCACAGGCTCGTTAGTTCCGTGTTTTTTATTTGCACGAATCTTGTGCATGTTTACATGTATATATTTTTTTGCCATATTTTCCTCATCTTATATGAATATAATTATCCTTATTTTTATTTGCTGGATAAATTTCTGCAGATTGATTAATTATTTCCTTAGCAAGATCATAATTATGTTCTAATATTAATTCAGTTTCTTGTGTGTATATTTTATTGTGTAGTTTTTCACAAGTAAAACTAGTTAATTGATTTAATACATGATAAATCCTTTTATCATCTTCCATGCTATCATAACTTTCATCAAAAATGTGTGGGAATGTTTTAAACCCTAACTTTTGTAACTCTTTTATAGAATTTTTCTGACCTATAATTATAAAAGGCCTTTTATTATAAATACTACGCCAAATTTTTTCACTAAAAAAGACTGGTTCCCACCAATTAAATTTTTCTATATATTCGTATTCATGTTCGTAATATGTTTCTGTAACCAGGTCAAAATATGTGTTATAATAAATTTCAAAAAATGCGGGTCCTGGATTATGCTTTGTAGGACGATCTTTTATGTTTGTATGACCTTCAAAAGATTTAGGAATTAAATTAATCAGTTTAGGATCTAGATTTTTATTTAAAGGGTCTACTTCATACCTGGATACCCAACTCCATTCTATTAAGTCAAGTAAATTATTTTCACATAAAAAATTAATAGTCTTAACTCTGTGATGTTTAGGAACACCAGATAAAAAAGTAAAATATTTTTCTTTTAAATTTGTTTTTCCTTTCTCATAATTATCGCTATGATCGTCAGTGTTGTCCATGAGCATACCTAACCAAAGAGGGTGATAATTTACTGATTTAAATTTTTTTATTGGATTATTTCTTTCACACCATTGCTCATATAATTCTGCACCGTTTGTATTTCCCCACCATAAATTTAATTTATTAGGAGGAAAGTTTACATCTTCACAATGTTTATGTATAAGTGTAAAGAAATCTATATGATTTATAGCACAATAATCTTCCCTCGATCCTCGAGGATATATACCTCCTTCTCCACTGTGTAGTAAATGGGCTTCTCGACCATTACACATAGCAATTCTACCTTTTAGTGTATTTTGGAAATCATAATGCTCTTGAGCATGAATTACACATATATTATCTGACATAATCCAATAATTCCTTACTTACTCTGTTTATGGCCCATTTGTTCATAACATGTAAATCAATGTCTTTCCATTTTGTTAAAATAAAATCTCCAGGACTTTTAGGCTTTTCCAAATACATTATAATAGTGTTTTTGTCTACAGCACTATGTATATCGTCAGTATCAAAACTTTTATACAGAGTAGTAGGCAACTGTGGTATTCCTTTATCAGTAAAACCTGACATCATATGAGCGGCAATAGAGAAACTGTAATCGTTTCTGTATAGAGTACCTTGCCACTTGTATAAGTCACGATAATATTGCGGATTATTTTTTACATGTTTGACGAAGTTAAAAAAACTTTCAGCATATTCTGTTTTGCGGAAATAAACCACAGTTGCCCAGTACATTGTTATACCTAAATGGTTTAACCTATTTAATGAGGGGTCTTTCCTTTCAAACATAATGTCTTGAAAGTTCCAGTTCATCATTAGCTCGTTATTATGACCCCAACATTGATTTAGTGTATCACTTAATATTAAATAATCAACATCAAGTAATATTGTTTCATCATAAGGTGAGATATCGTAAGCATCGCACCTGTTTACATTATAAAATGGTAAATTTTTAACACTATGACTAGTGTCTTTGTATAATCTAACATTTGTATTTTTAAATTTTTTATCTTTTTCGATTATAATTATATTACTAATTGCTTTTTTAAGTAGTCTTTTGCCTAGTGTTTTTTCTGCATGTTTTAAACTGAACGGATCTGTTACTACTGTAATATCTTTTATGCCTAAATTTTTTTGTATTAGTAAAGCATTTACAACTGCTAATTTTATATAATCTATTTCCTCATTGTTATGAGCAAACATCAATATACCTCTAGACATTTTTTAATAACTCCCAACAATGTTTCCAATCTTTAATATGAAATACCTGATGTGGCTCTAAAAGATTTGCTACAGGATAATCATTACCTGCTTCATCACATCGGTCACCAAAAAATCTTATACTGGAAATATCATAATCATGTACTACTTGGCTTTTATCACAACCTTTGGCAAAAATATCTATTCCTGTTTCACCACCTACTTTGGCTGAAAGATCTGGAAATGTTTCATTAAATTGTTTGGCTATATCAATTCTTTCATTAACAATTTTATCCCATTCATGATATACTTTTCTTTGCTCTGTGTTTGCGTTTCTGCCAACCACACTAAAATTTATCATGCCTATCCTGTGTTCAATGTGTAAGCCTGTTCTAGTAGTAAATTTACTGTTTGTTAATTTTTCTGTTAAAAACTTTTCCGCTTCTGCTGGTAGTTTCCAATCGTTAAACTTAATTTGATTTTCTTTTTCGTATACATCATTACCACTACAATTATAAACACGTCTACATTTGTTGTATAATGTGGTGCCTATTTGTTCTATTGTTTTAGGTCTGTCACTGCCTGTAACTAATACTATATTATGTTTTAAGGAAAAATTTATAAGCCACTTTTTGAAATCGTCATCTATTACACCTCTGCTGGGTGTAAGAGTGCCGTCTACATCAAATAGATAATTAAGTTCCGTCTTCATTTAGGTCTAATACTTTGTGTACTTTCCTTGATTTTCGCAATTTTTCATATTCAGCATAATAATCATTTGTTACTTCAAAATATCTACTTTGTATTTCTTCGTAAAAACTTTCTATTTCAATCTGAATGGGATTGTTGTATATATCCAAGAGTACAACCTGTTTTTGACCTTCATCTAACAGTTGTTTACAGAATGTTATTAATGGAATATCAATGGTAAATGTTCCGCCATTAATACTGTAACTCAAAAGACTTTGAGTTTTTGCTTTTAATTGAGCCTGCTGATTATTTAACGTGGTACGATAATTAGCAAATTCCAATGCTTTTGTCAAACGTGTACTCATATCAATATTTATGAGCCATAAAAAAGCCAGTTACTGTGAACTGGCTTTTAAAAATGTTATTTTTATTATGATCCGCTTATAGCACCTGAACTTGTAGTTGGATTTGTAAAACTAAATCCTGAACCAGATGCATTTGGTATATGACGTCTTCCATTAATTGTTAATGTTCCGTCAATACTATCTGTATATCCTGCCGCATCATCACCAGTACTTGGCACACCGTCAGGACCAACGGCACCATCTGCCGCCGCGGCCGCGGCCGCTGTATAAGGATCACTTAATTCTGCTTTAAGTGTAATAACTGTAGGGTTAGAAGTTGAATTTACTTTACCATACATTTTAAAATAGTTTGAAGCATAAGCACCTGAACCTAATTTAGTCCAAATTAATCGGTAACCTGTACCTAATTCATAAGCACCTATACCAGCATTTGTTCCTGAACTACCACCTGCTGTTTGATAATCAATATAAACATCACCCATTGCACTTAATAAGTTTGTCCAGTCAGTGTTCTGTGTAGTTGAACTACCACCAGATCTACTAGCACTCATGCCAATTCTTCCACCACCATTAAAGAAAGCTCTTAACAAGCCTTCGTTAGCCCATGTAAATGTTGTTTCTTCAACTAAACTTGTTGTCCATGCTGATGTTCTTGAAGCACTATCGCCTGTTGAACTTGTTCTACCTGCTGGAGACCATCTGTTGTCCCAGCAATCTTTAATATTAAGCATGAGGTTAGACCAAGTTGTGTCATCAATAACTGTTGATGTTCCTACGTCTGATCCAACGTTTGTTCTAACTGATTGTCCTAAAAATGCACAAAGGGCCTGTACATCGTCTTGTAATCTTTTAAATCCGCCTGTGGCATTATCGGCATATACTAAACCACCTGCTGAAGCGGCATTTACACCTGCTCCGCCCTGGCCGTAACCGTAAATACCTGTTGTGGCAGGCATTGTGCCATTTCCAAATGTTACATCTGCGGCTGTGCCTAATAGAGTGTTTACGTTTGTTCTAGCATTATTGAAATCCAAGTCATCAATAATATCTCCTGCTACAACTTGTGTCATATTAGTACCACCACTAATTGTTACTGTTGAACCTGATGCCATTATGTTCTCCTAAATAAGTATTCTATACCTGTATTTATCTTTTTGCAGTATTATATTAAACTAATACTTCAATTACACCTGCGTCTGGTGTTGATTTATCTTCTAATGATTTACCCACAATACATGCCGCTGGTGCCTGATAGCCTCTAAATGGTGCCGCTTTGGCATGTCCTTCTGTTGAACTCTGAATAAGAACATCACCTTTTCTCACAACACCTACCACTTTACAAGGAACACGTCCTCTAAGTGCCACTGCTACTACGTTATCACCTTCCAAGCCTTCATTCATTAAATGTGCTGGTGCTGTACTAACAATACCTGCTATGCTTGGATCATTTTCTTTATTTGAAACTGTTACTTCAGCACTACCACCAATAACAACAACTGTGCCTGGTTCGTAACTGGCGTCTGCTAAATATTTCTCAGCCAAGTCAGCATATTGAGCCGCTGTTGCTGTACCAACAAAATAATTCGCCGCCACGTTACCAGCACCATCTCTGGCAACCAGTTTGTTTGCTGTTGAGGCCGTTGTTGCGTCTGCTTCTATACTGTCAGCATTTACAATTATATAACTACCTGCTCCAACGTTAAATGTTCTATCACTAGCAAGGGTACCACCACCTGTCAAACCATTACCTGCTGTGAGTGTGGTTGTACTTAATGCAACATTGGCAAACCTTACAGAACCTGATCCGTCTGTGATAAGTGCCTGGTCGGTACTACCGTCTGTGATTGGTAATGAGTATGCTGTACCACTTGTACCTAATGTTAAACTGGATGTAATACTTGCGTTTGCACTAAAGAAGTTTTCAACTGGTGCTCCACTTGTTCCTAAGTTTTGTGTACCAGCACCAAATGTTACGTTACCACTTACATCTATATTTGTAAAGTAACCGTTTGCAAATCTTGTTCCTGACTCACCTAAATCCACACTACCATTCGCACTTATTAATCCTGTTGAACCATCACCTATTGTTATAGTTCCAGTATATGTTTCTGCAAATTTTAAACTTGCACTACCCAATGTAAATGCATCATCAGTTGTTGGTATATAACTTCCTAGTGTTGTTATAATAGAACCAGCATCAATGTTTGATCCTGGTGAACCTATATTACCTAAATTAATTTTATATGCTGTATCGGCCTTGTATGCTCTTTCTGCCAATGCAACTGCTGTTGCGGCATACTCGTCTCTAAGATTCATACCTGGTTTAATAGTTGTTCCTATGCCTCCAGTTGAACTTAATTCTGTGAAGTAATTTATATTTTGACCGTCTGATTTACTGTCTGTACTTCCAGCAACAAATTCTGGATGGTCACTGAACACAGCCATCAATGTTTCTTTACCGTCAGTTGTAGTTGTTGCACCACCATTAACTGTACCATCACTAACGTAAACTAAACCTAAAACAGGCTTAGGATTACCACCTGAGTCTGTTAAATAAATATTTCTTAATTTTGTACCGTAATTACTAGGAGACCCTACACTTGAATCATTCGAGTATTCATTTGTAACTTCACCTGAGTATGCGGCTGGTTTATATGTTGTACCATTATAAATGTATAACTTTTGGTTACCGGTATCAAACCATGCATCACCTGTATTGGAAGTACTTGGAGCACTAGAGTTTACAATTATATTTGTAGCTCTTTTCCATGTAGATCCATTCCAGTATTTTAAGATACTTTCACTTTTATCATACCAAAGTTGCCCAGTTAATTTCTCACCCGATGGTGATGTGGTACTAGCGAAGTTTTCAAGATGTCTTACTGTATTTTCTACAAAATACTGGCCATATCCTGATACGTTTCTTCCGATTAACTTTAAGGCATAGGTGGTATCGACAGTAGTATCTTGGACTGTTATTGTCCTACTATTATCTGAATTTGTTATTGTATATGCCATCTTTTATCCTCTAACTTAACTGAACTCTTACAGTATAAACTATTTCAATTTTTCTGTTTTGACTTTTTTGTACAGGGTGAAATACTACATGAGTAAGCATTGTGCTAGTATCTATACTACTACCATCTGTTGGGTATGTAAATAAACCTAATTCATCAAATACATAGTCACCTTCGTTGTTTGTTGCTGTATCAAATAAGTCTGCGTCGTTTGGTTCATTATACCCTAAAGTACAAGTAACCTTAATATCTGTGTGTGAGGAACCTACAACTGTTGTTATAGACGTATCTGTTGTGCCTGGATTTAATCTTTTATCAAAAGTTCTACTATATAAACCTGCTGAGTTTTCATAACTTTCTGAAACTCTGGGTGTTTTATATAGAATTTTTCCTGCTGTATCAACACTAGTAGCACCATTACCAAATGCAATTCTGTCTATAAAGGCATTTTCTGTATTAAAGGCATTTAAGGCCTGTGCTACAATATACGCCATGTTTCCATAGTGTATAGCATTTCTTTTATTTACAAGCTCTTCACCTGTTTCTAAATCTTTTATCACAATATGACCACTGACGTTTAAACCAAGATTATCAATTGTTTGGCTTTCAGTCATGTCGTTTTCTTTTTCTGTTTTTTGGTTCATATCATTGCTCATCTAACTATTTATCACTTTTGCAAATAACTAGTTTTATTATTTGTCATGTAAAAACTTCATTATGCTTGTTACACTACTTGCATTAGCACTATCGTAATCTGCTAAACTTACTGCACCTGTGTCTAAGAATGTATTAGACTCTGGAGCACCTACCAAGTCTGTAAATTCTTGGTCTCTGGAACCATCATATACATTTAATATAACATTTGCTCCTGCTTCATCAGTTACATACCAGTTTTCAGCAGTAGTACCTTTTGTTCCTCTTGTAATACCACTTATAATATTATTAACAGTATCTCTTTCTTTATATGTAATTCTTTCTGACTCGATCCACATAACACCAGGTGTTCCTAATGTTGGTCTTGGTAGCACACTAGCATTTGCTACTGTAATACTTCTGTCGCTTAATAACAGATTAGCACTTAATGTAGTACTTGATCGTACTCTAAGGAAGTGACTTTCGCCATCCATTGCTCTATGTACTCTATAAGTAACAGGCAGTGCATTTGCTACCACAATATTACTACTTGAATCAGCATTAGCATAAGGGCTTGTTGTAACAGTAAGTACAAAGTTTTCTTGTGGATCTATTTGTATTAATTCTTCTGGTCTATCTTCTCCATATAACATTCTGCTAAATGATACACCATCGAAACCTTCATAAGTGATATCGTTTCTTCTGAAGTTTACTAATGAACTATCAAATGTACCTGAATAGTTAATTACTTCTATACTTATATCACTTGCTGTGGTATCAAATGCTTCTGAATCATATCCGAAGAATTCCTGATAATCCAGTGACGGATCATATCCTTCAACAACTTTACTAAACACATTTGCGTCTAAAATATCACCTATAAAGTTTCCACCAACTTTATTTCTAGCACTATTTAAAGTACCGTCTAATGATCCTGCCTCAATGGCATTTAGCAATATTGTAGCATTACTTATTAAAGTAGTATTTGCACTAGAACCTGCAACATATCCTTGCCCTGTTAGATAAATTTCCATTTCATTTGTAAATTTAGTATTAACATCAGTATCAAATTTTATAATCCTGTCTATAGATCTTACATTAGCATTACCACTTACATCTGAATTACTTGCTGATTTAATCCATGCTATATTTGTTGCTATACTACTGTTAGCACTTTCTGAACTTGGGTTCCACTGGAATTGTGTTGGTTGCCAGTTTGTTCTATCAAATACAAGGCTTGTTTTTGTTTGCCTAATAGGTGATAGACTTTTGTTTGATATGCTATGATACTTAACATATTCGGCTGTATTTGCCATAAACTGGCTATCAGATTCTACATTTTCATCAAGTATTCTAATAGTACCTTGTGCAAAATCGGCATAAGGTGGTTTATCAAAATCACTTATCATTTGATCTTTAATGTATTCAAATGGTGGTTGCTTACCATCTTTATACTCTCTAATTTTACTTGAATAAGGTTTAAATTCGTTCATGTATTCTAAAACTTTATCAAAATTGTCTGGTTTAAATCCAGCAAATTTAATAAGATCTGTTTCTTCTTTTTCCACAAATACATAACTTGTTTTAAATGCCCAACTAAGTCCGCTTTGTTCTGCATAAGCATATTCTAATAATGTAAAGAAGAATATATTCCAGTAAGATGCATTATTAAATTTATTATCTTTAATTGTGTTTAAAATACTTCTTAATTCTCTGTCTAACATTGTGTTAGTGTTATCGGAATAAAATGTTTCGTTTAATTGAATTATCTCATTTTCTATACTGATAAGATTATATTTTCTTAAATTTCCATCGTATTGATACAGTTGACTTCTATCTGAGTCACTGCCTTTAATCTGTACTACAACACCGTCTCTAATATTTTTAAGTGAATTTAATTCGGTAAAACTATTGACTCTATAAACAGGTTTGTATGAATCATCATAATAGTTAATTAATTTAGTTACATTATCTACAGATTTAACACCATACCAATTTTCTGTTTTAAAATAAGTTCTTGAGGTTACTAAATCACTATCCCAATCTTCGAATTCAGTGTTCATTTTTAATGATTTAAATAAAGTGTTTATAAAATCATATGCAACTTTTCTAGCACCTTTTACATCTTTAAAGAATGTTTGTCTTGGCCTAAATGCTGAACCAAATTTTTGTACTTCACTAAGATTTTTATCAGGTACTTCTTTTCCTGTTTTATCATAACCACATAAACTATCTATAAGTTTTTGTGATAAGTCTTCAGGTATATTACTATTATTATCACCTTTTCTGGCTAGTAACCATGAGTCATGTTTTTTACCATTTGGATTTTGATTTCTACTAAAATTAATTTGTAAATTATCATTGTCATCGCTTAAAATATTTGCAATATTACTCATTACAAAAGATTTATTATCTATAAAACTTATTAAGTTTAATCCATATCCAATAGGATTTGCTAGATATTTTGCTATGTCAAATGTACTTAACTCTCTTCCGTGTTGCTGTACAGCAAAAGGAATTAATGCTTTTGTATTCCTTACCCAGAAGTAATAATAATCCTGTAATTTATTTGAAACTGGATTAAGCTCTGATTTTACTATGTATTGAGATCTTGGTGTTCCTGTTAATGCCCATGAAGTAGGTGGCTGATTAGAGCGTACCCATTCATAAACTGATATATTACTTCCTGGGAATGTGCTACCCCAATTTAGCCATCTTTCTCTAGATGTTCCTTGTTCGTACCAGTTATATCTTACTGTACTAGTATCCCACCAAACTTTACCAACCATTTTAGGATCACAAAAATTACTTCTTGCACTATCATAAACTACAGGATCGTTTTCACCTATAAAATGTATTTCATTTTCTATAAATCCAGGTAAAATACCTTTGAATGGATCATAAAGATGGATATCGTTTTGTTTTATACCGGTTTCATTATTATATGTAATAATTTTGTTAATAAATCTGGTGTCAGTTAAATCTTGTTGTTCTCTTATAACGTCACCGTTTTCTAAATATGCCCATTTACCAGTATCATTATAATTGTCGATCCATATATTTGCATAGGAATTAATATTTCCAGAAATTTCAGGATAATTTGTATTAGCAGAACTTATTTGTGTGTTACCACTATATCTTTGACTTTCTAAATAAAGTATATCTGCTTCTTGTGAAACACCAGAACTTAATAGTGTTACAGGGTCTCCTGTAATGCTTCTTAATTCATACTGATATAAATCTCTTAAAAACTCTACCTTTCCGTCACCAAATATACTAATACCGTCTTGTCCATTATCGTCATCATCATCACCAATAGTGTCTACACAAAGTAATTTTATAACATCTATTGGGCCTGAGGTATCTAAACCTAGGCCTAAATTATCAACTAGTTGATTCATTTTATTTGCAACAACTGGATTTTCATCTTTTAATTTTGTTTCTACTATTGCATGTACACAAAGCGAAGCAATATTATAATCGCCTGGTGGTAACCCTAAGGAATCCAATACACCAGGTGTAGTTTCACCAATTTCTAATCCATCAAATATTGGACTAGATATATCTATTTGAGAAATTAAATCGTTGATAGGTGTAATATCAATGTTAAAGTCGTCTGGACCGTACCCTGCATCACCTATAGCACCCTGTATTGCTGAACCTAAATCTGCCACTGCGTCTATATCAGCAATAACATCAGGTAAACCTAATGCTCTTTTGGCACTACCTGGTTGTGAGCAATCTGGTATTTCACTTGCTGTAAGGAATATTTTGGCACCTGCACCACCTAGTAATTTGTTGTTAATTGGGTCATACCCACCTGGTGAGCCTAAATTATCCAGTGTTACAGGATCAAATTGTCCTAAACCTGAACCGCCAACATATTCTGTACCTGCGTTATTCCAACCTGCCTCATCTCCAAGTAATACATGATCATATTCTAAAGGTAAACCGTTTGTTAAATCACTTGGGAATACTTTATAAATTCCCCTATCTAAAATTTTAACACTTGTAATTGTGCCGTAATAGTCAATACTTGTAACCTCAAATTTAGCAACTCTAGGCACCCTGCCTCCAGGTTTGTTATCCAATACTGCTTCTAATTCTGCTTGTTGAGGTTGTAGGAATCCGCTCTTGAATGTCAATATTCCTTCTCTTAATGCATCACCTAAGGTGTCTACTCCTGCGGCATTTTTATTAAGTTGAGCATACCTTAGTAATAATGGATTTACATTACCTACCTGGAATGTTAAAGGACTATCACTAAACGTACCGCCTAATACATCAGGTCTTACACTAAATGTTTGTCCTACTTGCCAATGTCTTCCACCTTTTCTTACTTCTACTGTGGCGGACTTGACACCTGCATCATTTTCTGTTACAATAACTTTAAGTCTGGCGTTTATACCATCTATCTTATTGGCATTATCAGTAACAGTTACACCTTCTTGATTTATGTCTATTATAGTATTTCCTACCGGAATACTGTTTGCTACAGATCCTACTGAGTCGATAGCACTAATTTCAAAAATCATATATTTTACAAAATCACCTCTAACAAGAGCATTTGAATAGTCTGATGGTTGAGGTATGGAACCCGTGTCTGTTATTGTAACTCTTGGTGGTCTATTAACATCAAATTCTTCACCACCTGAGTATAGATTTACTTTTTTAATACCGTTATTTGCATCAAACACTACATTTTTAACTAATGCATTTCTTCCTGGAGTAGAACCGTCTCCTATTGTAACAACAATATTTTCTGGTAAACTGTATCCAGCACCTGGATTTTTAATACAAATTTCTTTAACACCAGTAAATGGATCTTTAATTGGCGTACCACCAACTACTCTCAATCTGTCTCCAATAGAGTAGCCACTACCACCAGTTTGTACAACATTACTTGATGTCACAAAACCTTGGCTAGCACTTACATTTGAGTAACCATTTACTCCACCAGTTACATCTAAGTGAGCATAACTTACAGCAGTATCTACCAATGAACCAGATGAATCTAATATGTTTGTGGTTGCGGATACTGTAGATGTGTTACTGACTTCCTGTGCCACAAAAGCTCTGTTAATATGGAAATCTAATACTTCTTTATATAATCCACCTGAACAGCCTTCTTTTACTGTCAGAGGAACATTACTACAACTGCTTATTCTAATTAAATCACCGCTTAATGGTTTTGCTTCAAATCCTGTTGCATCAACACAATTTATCGCTTTTAGTATTGCTTCTGGGCTAGTACCTTTAAATGGTCCTATTGTTCTGCCATTAATGTTTATTGTGTCTTCTGGATTTAATCCTGACAAATTGCTTGTATCAATAGTGTGACCTGGTACTGGTTTATACAATGGTATAACAATTTTAGGACCTGCAGATGCACCTCTAAATTTAGGTTGAAATGTAATCTGAAAATTTGGATTCCAATTTACATCATCGTCCTCTAATACAACTGGGCCTTCTGCTAATTCTTCTGGTGGGGATACTGGCATAGTATCTACCGGATCATCTCCACCTATACTTGCACCGTTATATGGGTCACTATAGTATAGTAAATTCCCTAATCCTAATCCTACATCTGCACCGGTTAAAGTAGCACCAGTTATATCTAAGAAAGTACCATCATCTAATTTAATATCTCCTCTGATCTTTTTAGGATTCCAATTATAGAACATACCACCTTGTTCAAATGCTGATTTATTAGCATCTAATACATTGTAGTAAGGCAATTCTGCCGCATCTAAATTTCTTAAAGGTCTTGCTTTTAGTGGAATATTTTTTGTTAATCTTTGTGCTAATGGTACCACAAACCCACCACTAATTTTTTGTACTTGATTGTTTACATATCTACCACTACCTAAAGATATTGGAGATCCGTATCCTGTGTTAGCAACCATTTTGACAGATTTTCTGTAAATGCTAGGTATAAAACTTAACCCTGTCATTGGTGCCCTATAGAAGCCAGATGTTTGAGCTATATTAATGTAAGGCCATTTAGGCGTAGGTAAACTTCCTTTATTTGTAACTATCTGATGATATTTGGCTACTGCCGCCTTTACTGCATTTCCGTAATTTGTGGTGTATTGGTAAGACCCAGCATTACCTGAACCTATAGACTTGGTGTTGTTTGTTCCACCTGAACTGCTATTTGTTCCTGATCCTCCGCCAGTACTTGCATTTCGATTCGTGTTATTAGTACTGCCGGAACCACCAGGATTAGTTCCTGATGTAGAAGATCCAGTGTTGTTATTACTTGAACTTGAACCTGTTCCTGATGTATTTGCACCTGGGCCTGAACTTGCACTTCCGCCACTGCTGGAATTATTACCTGTAGGCATTTGTGTTTGTTGTCCACAAGGCACAGTTGGATTGGGATCAGTTGCAGGATTATTAGGTGGAGGAGTAGCATTTGGTAATTTTAAAATATGGTCAAAGATATAACTTGCCTTTGGAATTATTACTTTAATATATCTATAATCGCCACCTGCAGGTATGTTAAAGTCCATTGCACCTGCATCGGTTACACCAATTAACTGATTAGATAAATTGGATTTGGGTGAACTATTGTTAGAGCGATGATCATCGAAATTCCTATTTGCGTAATTGGAGTTTGAAGCACCTGTACTTGATACAACATATTTGTTTCTTAATTCTTGTCTTTCATTATTTGTTAGTCTTCTTATATTACCCCAAGTAGACTCTGCAAGTAAATTAATTTCATTTCCTTTTTGTGGGCCTGCTAACACTTGTATTCCGTCTGAACCACTGTAATTGTTAAACAATATTGTAGCGGTGCCAGATCCTGGTGATTCGAAATGGAACTCTTCTGTTTTGTTTGCTCCTTGCTTGTCACTATAATCAAATATTACATATTCACCATTTCCACTTTGAGCACCTGTTTGTCCTCCTGTATTAGTTTGTGTATTTTTTACAATTCTTTCACTTGTTCGGTTAAGAGCAGATTTAGATCCTGACACATGCATTTCACAACAATGCCAATGATTACTTCCACCTTTACATGTACCTGTAATTAAAATTTCTGAATCGGCCTGCATATCTACTTGTATAACTGCACCTGCACCATTTGGTGAAGTGTATCCCGGTCCCATATACTTACATTTTATAGTACTTGCACCTACTATGGTTGCATTACCTGATACTACACTTACTGATATTGTGGTTGTGTCTCTACCTGATTTACAGATTGGTATCCGTGTACATAAATTTTACCACTTTGAGTTACCTTAAATGGAACTCTAAAGGACTGGGTACTACCATTATCTGACCATGTTACAGCACCTGCGGCCGCTCTCTTCTTAAAGTCTATAGCACCACCACCTGTTTGTCCTGTTGGACTGTAATATCCTGAATAGTCGCCGCCCCACTTTCTTTTTCCATGTCCTGTACCTGATACCGTTCCCGATACTGTAATAGTGCCTGTACTTTCTATAGCACAATTTTGTGAGTTCCAGGTTAAAGGGCCATTTCCTCTAATAATACTATGAGGTATTCCTCTACCTGCTCTATTTGTTGAAGCACATGCGTCTGGGCCACAACGTTTTTCTGGAGCACCTTGTAAGGCCTGTCCTGTGAATACAGGAGCACCAGGTCCAATATCGTTAAGTGAGCTGTTTTGATTAATTTTAGGTGTCCACACAGGTACGTCAACAACACCATTGCTTATTGGTCCTTGGTCAGCATAAGTGTTTCCTACATTAACATCAGGGCCTCCTGTAATACTTCCTCCTGTACCAAAGTATTGTGGAGTTGCCAAATAATTGTTGTATGGTGTTTTCACTCCTGAACCATATGCACCGCTTAATGGTGAGTTAGGATCTATATAACTTTGAACAGGGTTTTTATTAAACGGCTTGTATCCTGCATTTGCTGGGTTTTTAAATTTAATATGACCCATTTTATCCATACCAGCAGACAAGTTTTCATCTAATTCTTCATTTCTTACATAAGGAGATTTACCTGCGTATGCTCTGTATGGAGTACCATCTGGCAAGTATGGTTTTTTCAACATTGGAATACCTAGACCAAATGTATTTCCTTTTTTGTTTATTAATCCTGCTTTTATGGCCTGAGTATTGTTAAATGACTCTACTATACCCTGTGGAGTAGTTGTATCATCTATTCTAAAACTTGTATTATTTAATTTAATTACATCATGATCTAATGTTGTAAGCACACATTCTTTTTCAAAAGTAAGTGGTACACCGTCTGCTACTGAAACTTTTTTGTCTAATTTTATTACACCAGTAACATTCATTTTACTGATGTCGGTAACTCTAACTCTTTCTGTGATTCCTGAGCCTGTTACTATAAATTTTCTACCTATTTCAATTGGTGGGCTTGATAATTTTATACTGTTAGAATTTACAACTGAACCGTCTACTACTGCATTAAAAGAAGGCGACACATCGTCTTCTGTAGCATTCCAGGCAAACACATCTTCAATAATAATTTCTGTATTGCTTTTTACATAACCTACATTATAAGTTTGGTTGTAGTAAGGGTTTTGTGCCTGGTGAACCATAACACGTTTTCCATTATAGCCTACAGGTAAATTGTGTGGCTCTGATGTTTTTATATGTAACCCTCTGGTTAAAACTTGTCCTGTGACATCTAAATTTGCATGATAAGGAGCATTAATAACAAAACTGTTTTGTGTTGCTGATTCTACCTGATAATACCCTCTTATATTATTTGATAAAACTTTTACTATCTCACCAATATATAGACCGTGATCTGGAACTGTAAGTTCACATTTTGTTAGCAGTCTACCCACCATGTTACTAGCATTTGCAGTAACATTACTCTGATTAAATGTAAAAGTACCATTATTTAAATTTACATTACTTGCTGTAACTGTTTGTAAATGAACGTTACTATGTTCATGTACAGTAAATTGTACACTTGTTAAAGAATTAGTAACACTTGTAATGGTTGTGTTCGCCACGTTACCAAAATAAGATTGGAATGTGGAATCATCTGTGTGTATATCAAATGTACCTGCTACATAATCTACATTACTTGCTGTATATCTTAAACTGGTTACTTCACTTGGAGTAAAGTCACCTACATTACTTCCTGAGAAAGTCAAATCAATCATTGTGATGTTACCCACGATGTTAGTTACATTTGCTGGATTACTTGCTGTAATAGTAATTTTACTATCATAAATTGCATTAGCACTACCACTAGTAGCATTTGCTGTATCTGAATGTAATAAACTAGTTGCAGAGTGAGTCACTAGAGTATGTGCTGGGTCTATAAGGAAAATTTGATCACCGTTTTGTATTGTGCTACCACCATTTGCAGTCATAATTACGGTGCCATTTGCATCTGCTTGTACAACATCACCTACAATTTTAGATCTTTGTGCTGGAGAAATATTACTAAAGTCATGATAGAAGGTTGAAGATGCTCCAACTCCAATAGTATCTATGTTCGCTTGTAACATTGTTATAGCACCAAAGTCTCTTATAAGTGCTGATTTTTTATCAACAACTTCTTGGTTGGTCCATAATACTACATCTTGTGAAGTTCTAGCACGTTTTATAACAAGTGTGTAATCTAAAAATCTAGATAAATCATTTTGTTGTAATTGATTACTATCTACATAGTCAAATAAATCAGCAGTAGTATATAAATATGCTCCAGGTGTACCATCTTGTTCTATAAAAGTTACACCTAAATCTTCAGGCTCTCTGAGTTTGTAAACATTCCAGTCATTATTTTCACTTTTTGCTATATGAATTAATTCATTTTTACTAGGCTTATAAACTCTGTCAGCACCAAATAGGTCTGGCATATCAATAACACCGAAACTCTGATAGTTTACATGTTTTCTGTCAACATAACCCGCATTAGGTATTTGAGTAAACTCAATATCTTTAACACCTGTATAATCTACATTTGAAACAAGTGGCCAAATTTCGTTTGTTCTTATTCCATTTGGCTTTTTAAGGAACCTGTTTTTGTCATCTATATCTAAAGTTATAATTTCATCATTCTTAATATCAGGAGTAATGTCAAAAATTCTTTTACTTGCAATTTGTACACTAAATCCTTCGTTACTCTGAACTTTTATACTTAAATTGCTTGTAGGAATATCTCCCTGATAGTCATCAGTAAAGTCTATAGTTGCTTTTTCTACTATGTAAATGTTTGAATTAGGAGCAATATTACCTTCTGGTAAATTAGTTACATCTAAAATTCTTACAGTAGTGTTATTAGGAACTGAATATTGACTTTGATCAACTGTGTTTTCTAATTTTGTACCATTTACATAAACATCTACATAAGAATAAATCCCTTCTACAAGAGCTGTGTTTTCGTTTGCAATAATACTGCTAGAATTTATCATTCCAGTTAGTGATGCTATGTTTACATCATATGGTCCACTTGTCGTCAATGTGGAAGTTGTTGTTTGGAATCTATCTCCAGCATCGTATTCCCAATAAGTTACATTTCCATCAATTCTTGGTACCAATGTATCGTCTACTGACACAATAATATTGTCTACAGTTGTGTTATTAGCAATAGTAAACCCAAATCTCTGTCTAGGTTGATATCTTTGTGCTGTTAAATTTAAATTTGCTAATCCTGAGCCACCTAATGTAAAATCTGATCCTGTAATCTGTAATACAAAACTACTGGAGTTTGCATTTGAATCAAAAGTTTCTATTGCTGTGGCAACAATATTTGCATTTGTTACACTATCAGTATTAATTGCTGTCACAACATTTGCTACCTCTGTTACACTACTTAAATCAATAGTTTGTGCAGATGTATTACTAGCAAAATGGTCTGCTATTGTTATGTTTGCTATACCTGATATGTTAGATTGTGGGAATAAACTTTCACTTACAGCAGATACATAATTAAATGTATATGTATTACTTGTAACATTAAGGTTAGATGTTAAAACTGTTAGTGTTGTATTTGCTTCTACATACCCTGTTCCAGGTTCTGTAATGCTTATACTGTTAATAGTACCATCTGAACTTAGTGTTGCTACTGCTGTGGCTTGTTTTTTAGGTGAATTAGTTGGAGCACCTAACTCTATTAATGGTGTTTCATAATAACTTGCATTTCTTTCTGTTATTACTATCTCTTTTACTAACCCAGTTATGTCTTCAGGAAATTCCAGTTGGAATAATTGTGGGTCTTGCACAATATCCTGTTTAGAAAGTTTTAACTCAATACTTTGATTGTTATCTAAATCACCAAATGACCCAGTTTTTAATGCCCATTCATCATATATGTTTACATTACCCTGGACAATTGAATTACTATTAAGTATTTTACTTATAGAATTTAATGTACCTTTAGATTGTATAGCACCTTTGTAAAATTCTACTTGATCATCGTCAGTAATTCCTAATTCTGTTAGATAAGACTTGTTTTCAAATCCTATTAAATTTCTTGATGCATTATATAATTGTTTATCTACAGGAACAAAACCAATTGTGTGGTAATTTGCCATTGTAGATGTAATATTATCTAAGTTAGGCTGTAATTCCCCTTCGTCAATAATGAACCCTTCAGAACTAAATCTTCCGTCCCAACCTAATGTTCTTTTACCTTTAAAGTTTAATCTTTTAATTCTTTGGTTTAGTAAATCGTTATAGTAAGTATCATTAAAGTCAGATACATTATCAATGCTTAAAACATGTTCTAATTGTTTTGTGTATAATGTAATACTATAAATCTGAGAGCCAACTGGTGGTTTAATTTGCAATCTGTTTGCGTCTCTGATTATTTCACATTCTTTAGGGTCAATTACAGCACCATTTTGGTCTAATATACTAAATTGATCTCTATATACACGTTTTATTTCAGAAACTGCTTCGTTTTGTTTTAAAAATTCAATACTACCTGCACCTGGAGAAAGTTCTAATGTATTTCCTACTTCCCAGCCGCCTGTGACCCAGAAAAGAAATTGCTCTGCGGCATAATTCCAATTTTTAACATTACCTATACTGTCGTCATACTCTCCAAAGTTAAATCCTATTGATTCTTGATACCTTCCTAAACTTATAAGTAGGTCAAACACTTCTTGTACAGAGGTAAACTCTTTATTATAATCTATTCTTTTTATAATACCTGTAGATTCTTTGTAAATTATTCCTTTAGCACCACCTTGTTGAGGAAGTGAAGGTAATCTATCCCATTGATCAGAAATAAATGTACTATTTGATGGCACATTCATTCTGGACATGTAATAACTGCCTAAATAGTTTACTATAGTTCCTAATGGATATTCTTTATTAGATGCCCAATTAATATATGAAACTGGTTTTCCGCCTCTAGTAATTGATTGTGATTCTTTTTGTTTATCACTTTCTAATATGTTAAAATAAGATAATGAGGTATCAAAACCTTTTATTTTATAACCATTTATAGTTTTTTCAATAATTACACCAGTGTAATTGTTTCTAGACTTGTTTCCACTGTCGTGTATTGTGACTTTTCTATTTTCAACCGGTATTATTATACTTGAAGCATTTCCTGTTGTACTATATTGGTCTGTTTTTATTGTTGCAGTATCACTGTCAACAAAACCTGCCATTCTATGAGAAATTTTTGTATTTAAAGTTTTTAATTTTTCTTTAAAATTATTAGTTATATCATAATCTTGAAATTTAAGCCAAGATTTTATAAATTGTGAGTACCCAATATTAGAAACAAACTGATTTTCGCTATCATATGTTCCATGAATTCTAAAGTCATCATCATTTTTATAATTCCATGTTTTTCTAGTTGTTTTGCTTACCCTAAATGATTTAGGACCAACAGTAGTTTTTACTAAGGCTATTGGGTCTGCAAAAGCTCTTGCAAATTTTCCAGGTTTTGCTAAAAGTAAAGAACGAATAACAGCAAAAGGATATGATGAACTATATTTCCATGCATTTTCTACCGGAGCACCATCGCCAATTCTCCATTCTGCATTTTGAGTATTATCTTGTGTTTGTGTTTCTGTATAAGTACTTCTAATTGCAGTGGTTACACTGGAAGGTGTTGGTGCTATACCTTTTCTATTGTTACTTAGGTCTTGTGGAGTAGCAAAAAACTCACTATTATATGTATTATCGGTTTTTGTGCCACCTCCAATAGCATAAGGGAACATAGGAGCACCATCATCATCTATTGTTACCACATAAAAACGTATAGGTGTGCTTGAAGATTCAGGGGTAACACCATATCTTGTGTTAAATTTACCTGCTGTACCGTTTTGTAAGGCTAAACTTGCACTATATTGATAATCTTCAAGGAATAAGCCTGTGTGAGCACCACCTGGGTGGCTACTTCTTGAACCAGGCTTTAATTCAAAACTACTTTTTACATTTGTTATGCTGTTATCGTCTACAATACCATTTGCATGATAAGAATTGTATCCATATGGGCCATAAATTGGTAATCCATCAAATGCCCAGCCAACAATTCCAGAGTGTGTAGTGCTATTACCCCAGACTTCTGTATTACTCATTTCTTCAGTAGGAACATGTGTATGAACAAGCCCGTTATTGTCAGTATGAGCAATTATTCCTTCATCTCTTCCATTTTTTTCTAAAAATCCTGCATTATATGTCCAGTTACCCTCATCTTCAAATGTTGTTGCATTAGAAGGGTTATAAATAGGCTGTCCATTTACTAAAACACCAATTGCACCATCTTGCATACTGGTATTTGACAAAGTTATTGAATTTAAATTTACTTGTGGTATACTGTATGCAGATGTAATTGGTTTTATAGGCTGTTCTCCAGCAAGTGTTCCAATTTTATCTGTATTATAGTTTGGAATATTTTTACTGCTTACATATACATTAGCATTATCAAAATAAACACTTAATCCGTCAGTCAATAAGTAACTGGTAGTTTTGTAATCTAAACTGGTGTTAGAAACTGTTTCATTATATGTTTTTGTTATAGTGGTTGAACCTGTGCTATCTATATCATAAGGAGATTTTAGATTTCCACTACTATCTACTGGTAAAACATCTTTCAAACCAGGTCTAGCACATGGGTTATTTTCTAAATCTTTGTATTCATTACCACTTAAATTTTCTCTAGAGCCCTGTCTAATTAATCCAAGTTCTAAATCTTGCCACATAGGTGTATTATTACTACTGTAATCTGTATATGTAGTTGTGATATATTGGCTATCCCACCATGTTGGTTTTTCTGTAAATCCTAACATTTCCCAAGGATGTGTATTAGGTCTTACTGTGTCATAATAGTATTCATACCAGCCTCTCCAGTGTCCTGGTACAGAAGATGCTCCTCTATAGTTCCAAGTCCACTCGTTATTGCTATCATAAAATTCATTTGTTACAAAATCAGTTTTGTTTTTTAAATTCCATGTGTTAAAATTGGTACGCATTAAATCATACCATTCATCATTAGAAAAATTAGTATTTCTAAATTTACCTGATCTTACATTAAATACACTTAATTCTGGTAAACTATTTGCATCTCTAAATTCTTTTTTAGCACTATTATAAATTCTGATTTCAAATTCTAATAGTATTTGGTCTTCTCTTGTGCCTTTTGTTGGTATTTTACTTCCATCATGACCTATAATTACTGAAACTGCTTCTTGGAAACTAGTGTCACTTTCTATTACAGGTTGAGTAAGGGGATATAAACCTAAAACACTTGGTGTTGGAGGACATTCTGCACTATCACGTTCTTTATCATATATTTTAAATACAAGTTTGTCTGCTAAGGCTAAATCTAAATGAGATGTTGGTGTAAATGTATTGCTTGTTGTCGTTGATGTTAAGGTATAGTCTTTATCTATTTCTAATAAATCAGTCTGTGTTCCTCTTACTTTGTAAACAAGAATACTATTTTCAATTTTGCTAAGATCTATATATTTTGCAGGAGTATAACTAGTATCATTTAATGTGTTTATAATTTTTTCTTCAGTAATATAATTATCACCAAACGGTATAGTATATGTTCTTTGAAAAACATCTTTACCCACACTAAAGGAAATTACATTCCGTAAAACATTGTCTAAAATAAATTCATTGGTGTAATTATCTGCATCTGTAGAGTTTAAATATTTTTCTATTTCAAAAACAAGTCTATTCTTATAACCAACATATTCTTTATGGCAAAAATTTATAGCATCTACTAAATTGTGCGGTGCTTCGTCTAATAGGAATGTTCCTAGAATTAAATCCTCATCTGCTTTTACAATATCTTTTGCATCTGAAGGGTTGGCTTTTAAATCTTTAAAATTATTATTACCTAAAGCATCACCCGTAATACCCGATGTATTTTTTATTAAATTAGAAAAATGCTCTAAATATTCTGGTTTAGATATATTTGTTATATCTAGTTTTTGTATGTTTCTATCCCATGTTATTGGTACATCATATTTACTAATACTTCGTTCTGAAATTAACCCGTTTTTAGTGTGAGCTATTATTTCAATCACATCTTTATCGTTAAAATCAAAACTATCAAATTTTATTAAACCTTTTTCTGTATAAACATAATTTGTGACAATTTTGTCATTTACTTTAACAACAATATTATAACCACTTGAAAAATTTGAATTTTCTTCAGGCTCACAGCCTATAAAATAAACTAGAGACTTATTGTCTAAATCAAATCTATTAATATAATAAAATGTTTTTACTGATTGTTTTGATTTGTTATTGCCTTCTTTCCAGGTATTATGAAATTCAGGCACAAGTTTATCTTTTTTATAATAAAAATATCCAGGTATAGAAGTACTTGCATTGTCTTTCGAATATTTTACCGTATAATTTTCTAAAAAGTTTTCAAATTGTATTTCACTTGACTTATAAAATTGCTTGTATGATAAAGGAAAATTAAGTATAGAATCTTTAGTACCTGTACCTATCTTATAATTAAATATCTTATTTCCAACAAAATCTGTATTAGGATATATTGAAGTGTCCCCTAAAAATGATCCCTCATCATTATAGATATTAAACAATGGTGCTTGGTGTAGGTTTAATTTAGATTGTGCCTTTTGTAAAATATTATTCTTCCAGTGCCATTCTGAACCTATATTTTGTTCACCTGCTTTAATATTAACTACTGCACCTTCTGTAAACTCTAATGCAACAAAATTTGCATCACCATCTTCTGCACCTGTAGGATTTTCATTTAAATTTGCAACTCTTGATAATGATATGGTTGCATTTGAATGGCCTACTTTGTAAATGTATTTAGAAATGCTTTCTGATTCATTTGGAAAAATTATAGTTCCGCCAACTGGTAAAGGTGATCCATCAATTAGTATACTAACTGCCTGTCCTTCTATTTCTGATTTTTTCCTTACTGGTTCAACTACCAAAACCTCACCAATAAAATTTTTGCCATGGTTGTATAATTCTATGTCATGGTCAAATTCTATAATTGGTCTTTTTGCTCTATATTCTTTACCGGGTATATCCATACCAGCATCAATGTAGTTTTGTTTATGATGCCAAAAGTTTACCCTACTCCAAACATTTCTATTAGATGATCCTCTTTTTAAAACATTATAGTCTGGATTTCCCTGTGAAGTTCTACCTCCCCAAACAGCATCTCCATTTCCATCGCCATCATTGTCTATATCCCAACCATAGTCAGTAGAACTATCAGGAGCACCACCTAAATAAAAGTCTCCAGTGTTTGGGTCAACTCCACTAAGTGCCATATCTGAAATACCAGTAGTAAATGTACCACTTGCATTGGATGTAAATGAGTACATGTCTGTTCTCACAGTACCCACAAATCCTGTACCGTTAAAAATTACACTTAAATTTGAACCTTGGTTTAATAATACATCATGAGATATTTTTAAAATATCTCCCTCTCTGGCTACATCAAATGTTAAATCTGAACCCCCACCTGAACCTAACTCAGCATCTGTTATTGTGATAGTATCACCTACAGCATGTCCTGTACCACCGTTTAAAAATTCTATAAAACTGTCGCCTGGCTCGAGAACATTATCTATTGTGAATGTAATTGTGTCTGAGTTTGCACTTCCAAAAAGATTTCCATAAATTGTAAATGTGTCTCCTTCTGAAAAGTCTATACCTCCATCATTAATATCAATACTAACAGTACCTGAACTTATATTAACGTTAAATATTGCATCATTACCTGAACCTGATGTTGCTATGTTTCCTGCTGTGGGGACGTCTAACATGTCCACTAAAAATGATGTATCTGAAACTGACACATTACTGAGTGTGATATTTCCTAGTTCAAATATGCCTTGAGGTTTTTCTATTTCTAAAACATTAAAAGTTAAATCAGGACCACTTACACCATCTATATCATTACCTGCTATTGTAAGCAGTTCTGCTCTGCGATAGCCACTACCAGCATTATTAATAGTAACAGTAACATTTTGGCTTCCGTCATACTCAATATCAAATGTTGCACCAGTACCTGTACCACCTGTGGCACTTAATCCTGTTTTTGTTATATTTGTTCTAGCAGTTGATATTGTAGCATTACCTTGCCATACTGCTTTTTGGTCGTCAATGTTTACAATAGTTTGTATTTCTGTTTCATCAAAAACTGTAACTCTAAAGTTTTGATTTATACCACTACCACTAGTGGTACCAGATGTAGTATATATTCCAGGTGTTCTGCTTGTATCAAAACTATTAGAAATATTTTCAATAGATACAATAGATGTATTTGTTAAACTTTCAACAGTAGCATTTTCTGTGCCACTTATTAAAACATTTTGACCTATAAAAATATTACTGCTGTCATCAAGTGCTAATTTATTATAAGAATATTCTCTAGTACTTTTGTCAGCATTATAAAATGACACCATAGTATTTGCAACATTAAGTGTTGTAAAGACTTCTGTACCTGTAATTGTTAATCCAATAGGCGCACTATAACCTGTTCCATTTGCTGTAACAGTTACGTCAGTAATACTTCCACTTACATTAGAATTTGCTGTTGCTGTTGCTAATGTTGTATTTGCTCCAGTAAAAGATATAACTGGTTCTAAATAACCTATACCAGGATTATCAATTATTACACCAGTAATATTTCCTGCTGTATGTTTAACATTAGTATCTAATTCTGTAAATACAGTATTATCCCATGTGTTTAAAACTGCTGTAGAATAACCTGTTGCTACGTTTTGGTTTCTAGGTATAAGTCTTATGGAGTCACCAACACCTTCAATATAATAGTCTATTCCTGATCTATTTGATGGTATTACAAATTCACCTGAAAAATTAACAACCATTCCATTTTTAAATGTTACATTATTTGCGGATGTGAATGATTTTTTACCTATAATATCAGTATCTATATCAATTGGATTAGACAATGAGCCTGTAACTGTAATTGCTCTTAAATCATTATTGCTCCAAAAGTATTCCTGATAATTTATAAATTTGTCAATATCTATTGGAGGTAAAAATGATGTATAATTTGTACTAAAAATCCTGTTATGATCTTTTGTGTCTACACCATAAACTTTTAATTTGTCAACTACCTCATCATAAAAAACAAAGTTCTCACTTTCTCCTGTTTCTAAATTTAAAGTATTCACCGCAGGAGTTAAAGAATAATGATGTCTGTTTGCTGAAGTTTCTCGTAAAAAACTGCCTAGTACATTAAATTGGTCACTGTCTTGCTTACCAATAAATCCATTTATGACTTCTACATTTGCTGGACTAAAAAGTTGTTCTACTGTACTGTCAAAGAAATTCTTTACAGCCGTAGTTTGCAATACGTTGGGTAATTTATTGTAAAGTTTATCCGCCATTAATATCCACCACTAGAACTTGAACCAGTTGAACCTGAATTTGATGAACTGCTGTCATTACCTATTGTTCCTGTGTAATTACCATGGAACATTGTTTTGTTCATAACTAGGCCATTAGGCATGTAAAATACTTGTCCATAAAATCTGTGTATATGACTAGTGCCGTCGCCAGCCGCATTTGCAAGAACTTCGTCTGCATATAAAGGATAATATCCGTTAATTGCATAAGGCCCTGCGGATTCTATTGCATCATTGGCTATAACAACATTAGAAGCATTATCTATATTAATTGTTGATCTTGTTAATTTACTAATTATTTCTATATCTGATACTTTTGCTGTACTTAAAAATAATTCATTTGATTCTGGTTTTACACTAAATAAATCTCCAAATTTACTGTTTCCCTGTTTAGGCAAGATCACAATACTACCAACCATTCCTTTTAATTGTTGATGAACGTATGTGCTTAATTCTGTGAAGTAAAAAGTTTCTCCGAAATCCCAATTTGAAGGGTCAAAATAAGTGTTAAATGCTGAAATAATTTTAGATTTAATTTCGTTATCGCTCACATTTTCTGAAAGTTTTACCACTCTAAATTTTGCTTGTAATTCTGGATCAGCGTCTGCACCAAATAATTTTTTAAATTTTGCACTTTTAAATATTAAACTGTCACTTGCACTTTTAAACTCGTTGAGTTCACTAAACTGTACACTTAATTCATATGCTGAAGGGGGTGTAGGATATGGAGTACCTGGAACATTTAAATATTTGTTAATTTCTGTATTATATGTTTTTGTTAAAACAGTCATTTCTATAACATTGCTAATACTTGGGTCTATTCTGACATCTTTATCAGCCACATGATTCCATTTAAATACCATTGGTGTTTGTTCAGTTAAAAGTGTATTCTGTGATTCACCTCTGCCTTGTTTTACAGAATATTTGTCAGTTAGTACTGGCCTAATTTGGCTTACATTTGTGCTATTAGGCGTCATTATATATACTTTGTTTTCATTAACAACATATACCTTAACACCTGATAATTTTGTTGTATTATTTTGCAGGTAAGAGGTAACCATATCATAATTGTCAACTACTATCCAGGATGTATTTGTAAATGATTGAGGATTATCGTATGTATCTGGGCTTAAAGTATTATTATTATCTTCTCTAATTAAAACAGTTTCTCCTCTGTAGTCTAATATTTCACCTTTAGAAGATCTTTCGTAAGTATAGCCATCAAAATCATCGTATTTTTCAAAAAATACTAAATCGTTAGAGTCTACGAATTCAGAAAATTGTAACGGTCTATCTGGTACTAAGTCGTTATCAGTATCGTATGGTGCTACAAGTACCTTTGAATTGTCAGTAAACCCGTCTGGTTCTTTATATGTACCTATAATATGCCAATCAATATTTCTATCTAATCTGTCTTTATAATTTTCATAACTTACTACTATTTTATCTACAAAAGTTTTTCCGCTACTGTCTGTAGCATTTAGATAATTTTGATTTTGTAGTTCGGTATATACTAAATTACCTGATTGTGTATTAACATCCACGTTTGCTAAAATTAATCTTCCAAGTGAACTTGCATTATGACTTGCTCCGCCTACTCCAAAACTGTGTGTAACACCACTGCTGTTGGCATGGAAAATTTCTACTGTTGCTGTACCCGTATTGTATTGTTTATACATTACGTTACCTTCACTGTTAATAATATTATAACCAAATGTTGTATTTGTAAATGGTATCGTAATATTGCCAGGTATTTTAGATACTGTACCTATGTTATTTGCAATGGTTACATTAGTTGTAAGGGCGGCCGCAGTACCATCATCATAATATGTGTTTAGTGTAATTTTAGTATCGTTTACAAAAGTATCTAAGTTTATAATATCTGTTGGAGTATTGTTTGTTGGTACTCTCATTATACCAAAATTACTTTCCCATTGGAATCCAACATCAAACCATTTGGTATCTCTAGACCTTAATGGTAGTCCTATGTTATATGAACTAGCAGTTGGTGTTGTAAATGCTCCAGTTTCTTCACTATACCAAGAATCATTCAAACTATCAAAACTAGGATTACTATTATACCACCTAAATCTTTCAGTACTTCCTGGTTTATTATTAAGTGTTGTGATACTAATTTTATCCATATTGGATTTATTATTTGTATCAACAACTTTTACATTATTAATATTGTAAAATTTTATATCGCTATTACTTTGAAGAATATAATTTTCACCTCTTAGGGTTATTTCATATTTGTAAGAACTTTCATTAATAGGCACAAATGTAAATAATAATAACCAACTACTGTCAATAGGATTACCTGTGGTTTTTCCTGTATCAACTGCATCATAGTCTGATGTTTTATCTAAATTTTCGTTTTCTATTATATACCAAGTATCTGCAGATAAATTAGTATCTACATAAGCAGGAGAATATCCTAATCCAAATGTTTTCTTGTTTTCTATTTGTGATTGAACACTTATAATTTCAGTTCCCTGAAGTTCTTTTCTTAATGACACAATTACTTCATGTGCTTTCCATCCTGCAGGAATACTTGCACTTAAGGTCCATGGGCCTACCGCTGTACTTAAACCACTTGTAAGTAATCCAGCATTTTCTTCTCTGGTAATTCTTACCCATTTATAGTCAGCAACATTGTCTGGATTTACCCATTTAATAAAGTTGTTTTCCTGAATTTGTTTAAATGTTAGATAGTTATTTGTTAAAACAGACTCTGAACCAGACGATGTTACACTGGTTGTTTCAGTCATATAACCTGTGGCACCTTCATTAGTTACTGGTAGCGGCCTCCATGTAATATCCAAACTTTCTAAATCAAAGGAATTGTTTTTAAAATCAACCCAATTTTTTCTAGCAGTTTCATATAAGAAATTATTTAATGCCTGATTTTTAAGCAATTCAGGCAGTTTATTTACCACAAAATTATTAGCAGTATTATTAGGGCTTACTACAGTTGTTGAGGAGGTTGTACTATATTCTTTATAAAGATATCCATCGTCTCCATATAATTCAATGTTTTGAACAGTTCCAGTAGGGTCATTGATGTCAATGTATCTGCTATGACCTGCATGTGTTTTATTAACTGCTTTTAACTTTTGAATGTTACTACTTTTACTAAATGGAAAAACATTATAGTCCTGAGCACTAACCATTCTGTTTTGTGTATAATAGATTTGCGAAGCATTTCTTTTTATGTTTCCTACAGTTTCAGTAGGAAGTCCATTGTTTACAGTTGATTGTAAACTAAATGTGACTGTTAAATTGTAAATTTTTCCTTCTTTGTTTTCATAAGGAATTGTTACAGTTCTTCTATCCATGTCTGCTGGTCTAATAGCATAGTTTTCACCGTCGCTAGTTCTGTACCATACTCTATAAACACCTGTGGGTATTTTACCAAAATTACCGTCAGTAAATTTTAACCTAACATCATCGTTAGGTAATGTTTCTGCCGCATATAAATTTCTAGTGTTTTGCTGTTGAGCATTAAAATTTATTGTTTGTCCTACTGTATTTTGAATTCTAGACCATTTGTTTATAATAGAACCTGATGTTCTTATTTCTTGCACCCATAAATCTGTTTGGTTGATGCCAACTACACCTACATCCTGACTTCTGTTTGGTAATGGTGCTGTAAAATTAAAGTCTTTGGATTTAAGTTGACCCTGTTTAAACATCATAAAAAATCCAGAATTTATACTGTTTTGACCTTTACCATCGTTTCTGTAAATTAATCCAAAACTGTTTATGGGGTCAGGATGCCTTTCATAAAAGTATTGGTTATCGTAAAAATCAGCATCTACAATTTCAAAATTTCTGCTTGAACCTGCTACTTGTGAAGTAAAGCCAAATGCTAAAGGACTGTTTAAACTTTTTAATATCCTATATACTTCAGTTTTAATACCACCAACTGTGCCTTCTTTTGCAGGTGAAGTAAATCTATTAGAAGTAGACAAAGCACTATTTAATACTGTAATAAATTGCTCATAAGCATCAGCATTATTGGCGTCTGCCCAAAAAATAGGTTTACCTGCCAAATTATTGCCTAGGCTATCTGTAATAGGTTCTGATGTACTAATGGCAACTATTTTTGCGAGTCCAGACGCTGGTATTCTTCTTCTTGGTGAATACCCTAACATCCTTGCTAGTTTAAATACTGAATCTCTTCTTTCAGCAGTTTCTAAAAAGTTTTCTCTACTGTTAAGGTCCATTCTAAATGCTAATGATTGAGCCACAAAAGCCAACAATTCTATAATTGCAATAAACTCTGAACTTTCTATATAGTCATTAAAATTTTCTGGATAATTTTGTTTGATATAACTTACCATTGACAGGCGTAAAGTATTAAAATCATATGAAGTAAAATCTATATTAGAGAATACTTTATATGCAACTTTCCAATCTTCCGCGGCAAATAAATTATTTTGTCTTTCTGAATATGCCATTTTTACTCGATACCACTATTATTTACAAACTCTAAAAACAACATGTCGTCTGTATTAGTTTGCACATAGTTTAAAATTACTTCTGCCCTTATTGTATGGTCTGAAATATATAATACTGTGCTTTTTAACTCCACTCTAGGATCCTTTGCAACTATTCTTTCAATGTCTGCTTTGATGTCTTCTTCAGTTGCTTCGTCTTCGGGCTCCATTAAAAGGTCCCATATAATGCTACCAAAGTTTGGTCTCATTAATCTTTCTCCCTGCCTAGTATAAAACTCATTAAGGAGATCCCTCTTAACTAACTCAACATCATACAATGAGTAAGGTGCTCTAATATTGTCTACAGTATTAAATCCTCTGAATGTTGTCGCCATACCTTTATTTATCATATTCATTAAAACAAGTTATAATGGCTTGACAAAGAAAAAAATGTAGTATATAATGGCAATATGAAAAACGTGATTTACATACATGGTGCTAATGCTTGTGCTGATAATTTTAATTATTACACACTAAAATTACCAGAACATAGGATTTTAACACCAGAATACAGTATGGAAGATGATCCCTTCGATGTAGTAGAAATGATCAGGCTACAAAAAGAACGTGAATTCGGCAAAGAACCAGTGTATTTTGTAGGGCATAGTTTTGGAGGGTTACTGGCGGCCTGGTATGTTAGTGTATATCCAAACAAAATTAAGCATTTAATTACAATAGCAACTCCCTGGATGGGCACTCCTGTAGCAAGAATTTTTGGATATTTTTGGAGAAACTCCAAAATGTTTCAGAATACCAGACCTGGTGCAGAAGTTTTAGCACTCTTACAGGAAAAAAGGTATGCAGGAGCCCATACTAATATAGTATGTACAAAAGGTGCCAACCCTGTAGCAGGTTTAGGCGGTAAGGCAAATGACGGTATGATAGATTGTGATAGTCAAAGTGCAACTCCACCTAAATTCAAAATGTCTGAAAATACGTTTATAGAAGCAGGACATAGTGCTGTTTTGTTAAATAACAACGTAACAAACTTATTACAAAAAATAATATTTGAGGAATAATATGGAAGTAGTACATAGTTTAAATAACACACTAGAAGAAGAACTAAGAGTTATGCTAGTTAATAAAAATAATGAATGTGCCTCTCTAAGAGCTCATATTGAATTATTGGAAAAAGCAGTTGCTGAAGAACAAGAACAAAAGTACAGATTACTTGTTGAAAATGCTGATCTTAAAAAATTTATAAAAGATTAATTATCAGTGTCTTGACTTTTACCTGTTAGGTCTGAAGGGCCATTGTTTATAAGTTTTGACAAGTCACCAAACTCCAAATAATTTCCTTTAACCTGGCCTTCTAATAAAACACCCATTGCTTCTCGTTTTCTCTTTTTTAACCTGGCAGTAAGTTGTTTCCATGTTGCTTTGTTTTCACCTTCTATGTTAAAATCTATTTTTACAATATCTGGTGTTGTAAACAGTTCTGATTCGAACTCTCTTCTGTGTTGAAAATCCAGTCTTACTTCTGCTGGTTCGTTAGGATTTGCAGAGCCCACTCTCCATCGTAGTAATGCTTCTGGTACTAACACATAATTTTTATTATTAAGTTGACGCAAAACACCACTTCTACCAAAATTTTCGCCACCTATATGACTGCAAAAACTTGTTATTGCTAACATTTGATTATCACTTAGCGGTACTCTAACTAATGCCTTCACAACACTTGATGCTTCTTCTAATTTGGTCATCATTGTTAAATCGGAACCTATAGGTCCCAAACCATTTGTGAAATCTACTAGTTTATTTCCTGATTTGTCTATTAATATAATGCTAGGACCATCAAACACAGGAGTTATTCCTTTTTCTACAAATTTTGTAATTATTTTTTCTAATATTTCTAATTTTCCAGGACCGCTCATTAGCCACCACCTCCCTCATTTTCGTTTGCACCTTTGGTTATGCTATTTGCAATATCACTAACCTTTTGATTTAATTGGCCGGTTGTTAATCCTGTTTGTTTCATAACATTACTTGCTAGGCCACTCACATCACCTATACTGTTCATATTATCTAATCCTAATTCACCAGAAACTTCTCCTATTGCTTGGTTGGCCATATTACCTAAAGCGGCGGCTGGATTTTGCATGTATTTTTGCAATTCGGTCAGTCTATTCTGTACATCTAAAATCATTGCTTTTGTTTCAGCCATCCAATCTGGTAATTGTAATGCATAACCAAATTTTCCTGCTAGTAAATCTGATAATGTGGGTATATCAAAACTAAAACTTGGCATAATTAAACCTTTGAGATATTCTTCGTAATTTAATAATGCATTTAAATTTCCTTTAAGTCCTGCAACATTAAAATTACTCATTATTTCATTTGCTTTATCACCTGCCTGTTCTTTAAGTGCCTCAAGACCAGGTATAGGAAATGGAAAACTACCTAAAAGATCATCAAGTTTTTTCTGATCATCCTGAACACGTTTTTGCACAACTTCGTTCATGATCTGTTTTACTTCTGCTTTATAGCCTGCAAATGGGTCGTTGCTGTCTCCTGGAGGCTGTGCATTTGGGTCTGTGTCTGCAGACGAGTCTTCACTCATTCCGTACTGATTAGCATCTGCGGCCGCATCGGACTTATAATGACCTGCGTATGGTTCTGCTGTAAGCATTTCTCCTACAATAGTGCTAATAGTTGCACCGTCCTCTCTGATACCACCACCTGGCAAAATATTTTCACCGTCACGATCATATTCAGGTGGTGTACTGGATAAATCTGTTAAATCCTGCATGTTTAATGGTTTAAGAGACGGACCTGGTGTTCCTTTAAGTGGAGGTATACCTGCAACACCTGGTGGAGAGTTTAATAATATAGGCACACCTGCTAGTCCTATACCTGCTGTACCAACCAGGTTTAAACCAGTAGTTCCTAATAATCCTAATGGACCACCCAATGCTTCTATTGTTACACCGCCAAAGACATCTGGGTCTCCTACAGGAGCAGGTCTAACTGTAGATACTATATTAATTTTTCTAGCATCTAGATTTATTTTATTTGCACCTTTAACACTGGCATCACCGTTTTTAGCATTTAAAACTGTGTTTGTTCCTGCTAAAACAGATGTTGCTCCAACAGACTCTAATCTTATATCACCACCAACACCAGCAGGACCTTTATGAATTCCAGAGGCATAACCTTCTGGCATGCCTACATATTCACCTTCTTTCATATCACCTGCGGCTTTAAGTCTAATATTTTTTCCTGCTTCTATGTTTACATTTTTGTCTGCTCTTAAATTGAAGTTTCCTTTGGATCTTAAACTTATATCGGCTTCTCCAAAAATACTTATACCGCCATTTTTAGAAAGCTCTACCCATGCAGTTCCAGGTTTGTTAATAATATAAACTATACCCTCATTGTCATCTAATAATATCTGATTGCCACCTGCACTTCTTAATCTTATATGTCTACTATCACGACTGTCGTCCATTACAAATGTATGTCCGCCCATTCTGTGTTTTGGGTTTCCTTTTCCTTCTTCTTCAGAATTTACTAATGGGCCTGGTGTTAAAATTCCGTATGTTGTTGATGTATCTGACGACCTAACTCCACGTCTTGCAGTACCTCTGACTTTGTCAGTAATTAAACCCTGTTTTACTAATGCTTCTGCTAAGTCATGATGAACAGGTCTAGGTGTATCTGTACCCTCCTGGCCTGTTACTGGGTCTATGGTGGATTTTTCTGCTACAGGTAAATTGATACCTGCACCACCTTTGCCGTAATTTAGTAAACTCCCTGGTATAGAAGGCATCATATGTCCTTGCCATTCTGTACCGCCTATGCAGGATAAAATATAAGCATCATCTGGATTATGGTTTACAAATGCAACCAGAACCAGCACACCTCTATCTGGTGGTGCCATCCACATGCCGTATGATTTAGATGTTTGCTCATATGATCTATGATCTAGATCTGATCCACCTACTTCTTCTGTTTTTCCTAAAAATGGTGAGGACCATTTTGCCATTACTTCACCAGGACCTAGTGTGCTTGATGAATCTGCTTTGGAAGTCATTTCTGCACCCAAGGCTGATACAAAAACTTTGAGCTTTCCTTGTCTGTGATAGTCAGCAGTATCTCTGATTACACCTGAATATATGCCGGAAAATTCTAAATCTTTAACAGTTTCAGCAAGTTTATAATCTCCTGCTCCTCCACTATCTTCATATGAATTTCCCATTTATTTTCCTCCATGCGTATTTACACACATGTTTAATATTTTCTTCCTGTGATTGGACTATAAATCAATCCTTTTTGTAATCCTGATCTGTTATCTACTGGTATGGCTTGTACTTGTACATCTGCAAAAGGGTTAAAATCAGGATTCAGTAAATCACTTCCTGTTGGCATATCAACACCTTCAATACCTGAAGAGTTTAAAACACCAGACAAAGTTCCAGGTGCTCCACCGTCTGTATTTTGAATAGTATCTGCCCATTCATCTATTCTGGCCTGAACCAAAGTGCTAACTTGTTCTATTTTAGATACATCATACTCTTGAGCTTTAACCAAACTCAATGTCTGATAAAATTCACCGTTAGCCAATGTTGATTCACATCGTGTACAACGATACACACCGCTCATAGTGTAATTTAAGTGACCAAAATTATATAGTCCAGTATTTGCGTCTTCGTCATCTACATTAAAGTCTAATTTCCTTGGAGATTCTATCATTAATAAAATTACAGGTCCACCACTGTCTGCATAGGCGCCTTCTAGATCTGAAATATATTCGTTGCTGTCTGCTGTTTTATCTAGATCATAAAAATTTTTCTTACCCCACCACCAAGGATCACCCCTTATTTCCATAACCAATTGCATACTGCTACTAGCACCAGCATGTTGAGACATTAAATGTGAGAATGCCATAGCTCTAATAGAACCACGTTCAACTGCCTGAGAGTAACTTTTTTGATTTGTTGATGTAGTATCAACATTAATTGTTGATGTGGCTCCTGAAACTAAAGCTCTAGAGTCAAATACTTCTTGAGCGTTCATAAAAGATGCAAATCTTTCTGCGATTCTGGAGTCGTCACCTGGACCTTCTAGACCCGGTACCAATTGTGAAGAAAATACAGGTATATTAATATCTCTTTCGTCTTCTTCTTGCGTACTTTCCTGTGTATCACTTTCTGTGGGAGTTCCAGTTTGTGAAGCAATTCTGTTTCTGACCAGTTCCTGATTTATTGCTTCTCTAAATACCTCATCAGCCGCAATGGCTTCGACCAACGCATCTTCGTTTGCCGCATTTTGTCCGCTTAATGCACTTTCCACAAACTCCCTTGTAAAACCACTTCCAGTAGAACCATCTACTACATTACCTATAGCAGTTTGTAGGATATTTTTTCCACTATCTATTTGTGATTTTACATCATTTAAAAAATCTATTATTGTGGCTTTTTGAGCTTCTGCTTTTTGTTTTTCATTAGGACTTGTTAAAAGCGGATTTTCTTTTTCTGCTTCATCTAATGTTTTGCTGTTAGCATGAGCATAAGCCAATTGAGCTACAGGATTTCTTAATCCATAATATGGTACTCTTAATGCAAAGGCCTCATCAAATTTAAGATCTAAACTTTTTATTTGGTCATTTAAGCCTGTAAACATATAAAGATATTCTTTTTGAATTTTTAATTCGGTAATTCTGTCTGTTACAATTTCTAAATTTGTAAGTGGTGCCATACAACTAGAAGTCAATCCTATGTCTGTCCTGGGAGATTGAACTCGTAAAAGACTATATTCAACTCTGGCTTTATATTGTCTTTTTTTAGGATCAAATTTGCTATAGTCAAAATTTATAGAATTGCCTATAGTAAACCAACCTACAAAAGTTTTCTTCATGTCAACACCCTTTTCGGGGTTTTCTAAATCCTTTAGTCTGGTGGCATTTTGCATAAAATCGTAACTCAGACCCATAATTGTTATCAAGGCATCTTGAACATTATTACCTTTAGGAAACCTTAAGGAAACTGAAGATTTATCAGACAAGATTGTTCTAACTCTATCCATATTTCTTTCATCTAATTGGCTTATGTCTGTATTAGCAATTTGGTCACCGCTTAATGGATCATCTAAAAATATGTCACCACCGGCCAAACCATCTGGTGGAGTATAAGAACCGAAAGTAGAACTATCTTGTGGTTTTGTTGGCGCATCCTGGCCACCAAATCTGTCTGCAAATTTTGTTTGATAGGATTCTGGTGCGTCTGCAAAATTTATAGGTGTAACTCTGTCTGGATCTATATAGATTCTGTCTAAATATCTTCCTGTAGTAGTTCTTTGATCTTGAGCATTATCAGGATTATCTCCTTCTCCGGCTTTAAAATCTTTTTTATAAAACATATCCTCATAGTTTATAATATATTCAGTTTTTGCTTTGGACAGAGTATCATCAGTTGTATTTCCAGAATTATCTGTGTTTGTAGATCCTGATGTTCCTTCAGTATTATTTTCTGTAGTTAATTGGCTATTTAATGATCTCTGTAGGGCTTCTAACAGTTCCGTAATACTACTTCCAGAAATTACTATTTCTGTTTGAAATGTATGATATTTTTTAAATTGTGCAACATTGTCCATGATGTGAGCAGAGCAATGATACGTGGAACCTTCTGGAGTTATTTCCATATCGAATTTCAAATATCCTAATTCATACACGAATGGACGACCTATCATATGCGGATCACTAGGTTTATTATTAGGTGCATCATCAATTGTCTCATCAGGATAACCTTTAAATGTGATCTCTAAATAGAAAGGTATATTACTTGATACTGCTTGTGAAGGATCAGTTGAACCAGAAAGACCAAGTGATTGGCCTTCTGCTGTGTCTACTATAGTTTCTGTATACCCACAATAAACTTTTGCGGCCGCAAGTCTGTCTAAAAATGATACAGACCCTGGCTCTGTTATGTCAAATGTTACCGTTGTTGCAACACTTCTGTTTTTATTAACATCATATTCTGTGCCATCATTGTTGAAATGCTCTAGATTTAAATTATCAATAGTTAAATCAGTAACACCTGTTTGTGCTATAACTACTTCATTACTAGGGTCTTGAAGGGCAATGTCGAAGCCAATAGTATTTTTTGGATCGTCATTAGGTGTGTTGTGCATTTCGATAACTTTTTGTTTATCTATCATGAATAATCTGATATGATAATTTGGTGTATGATACTTGTCTAAAATATTACCGGAAACTCTGTTAGGCAAATATTGTCCTTGCTGGGCGGCCGCCAAATACTCAGATTCATTATTTTGTGGATCAAGCTCGTCTAAACTATTCCTTAATTCTAAATCTTCAAGTGCTGATTGTGTAAAATCTGATGTTTTACTTTTAAATATCTTCTGTATTTCAGCAATATCATCGTTTCCTAAAACGTTAAATAATTCCGAATTATTTTTTAAAAAGTCTTGTGCGTCAGATAAACTTCGCAAATTATCCACATTATTAAATACAGTTTCTCTAGCAGATTGATAGGAATCTCTTAATCCACTTACCGTTTCTTGATAACTTTGTTGGGCGGATAAAAGTTCTGATTGTGTAGGTCTAAATGTAGGCATAATCTTTAAAGTCTTTTCATAACAGATTCTTCTGATGGTAAAACAATATCTGTACCTGCTTTAAAATCTCTTATTGGATCGTATAATACATCAGTATTTCTTACGGCAAATACCCACCATAATTCTGAACTGCCATACAATTTAAATGCCAATAAATCAGGACGTTCATCATAATCTGGTTCTATGGTGTAGACACTATCATTTACTGAAGGTGTTATTTTTGGAATGGTATTAATATCCAAAAATTGTTTATCACTAATTCTAGGATTTTGTATAAATGAATTTCTGCTATATTTTGCCATTAGATAAATCCATCCTTATAAAGTTTTCCATTTCTAAATGCTTCAACATCAAATTTCTGTCTAACCTTTTTAGGTGTATATGCTGGTGTTAAGTTTATTTGTAAATTAAATCTTACTGGCACATACGTTGTTTGTTCTCCTTCACCACCTGCTGTTTTAGATTTTACAGGTATATAGTCAACGTCATTTGGTAATTGCAGGTTGTAGTCTCTAACAACTACTGGTACTTTATTAAAACCATGGTCTCCCATATATTCAAATATTAAAACTGGCGGTGGTGTACCATATCCACCATCATTAATTGCCGCTTCACCAAAATATGCTTTGGTCACTGCTCTACAAAAATGTATAACTGCTAATAGATATTGTGCTTCATACACATCATTAGCAAAAAAATCAGCAGTAACTGGTAGCATAGGAGGTCTACTATGGTTATATGTTACTACAGGATAATTCATTCCATGCATTAGATGTTCATTATATTCGTTTAACCCTGCTAAGAAAATTAGAGGTGTTTCTTGCCAAACCAGACCACCTGTTTTCTTAAGAGGACCTAACAAACCATTTGTATCAGTTTGGTAAATTTTATCCCTACCTGCATCTTTAGGTCTAAGTCTTGCTCTCCAATCGACATTACCTGGCTTGGAGCCTTCGGGAGACACAACTTTTATATTACCAGCATTATTAACAGACTGATTTAGTTCATTAGCTCTATTAGTCATTAAGCTCATAAAGGAATTATCCTGATAGTTTTCTATTCCACCACCTAAACCAGGAAAAAAGGCACCCACAATGGATTGAAGTCTGGGATCAAGTTTCCCCATCTCCTTGCCGATTTTGTTATTAATTTTACTGTTTACTGCTTTAAAAAAGTCTGCCATACAAATCTCCTGTGTTAGTATTTATCTGTTTCATTAAAACATATTTTAATTGGCCACTTTTACTAAATATTAATTGACAATACACAGGTAATGTGTATAATAACACAATATAAATGAACGATAATTTTGAGGAGAGTTATTAATGGCACAGCCTAAAAAAGTAAACTATCTTAATAATAAAGATATTCTAAAAGAAATTCACAAAAGCAAAATGAGTTACTGCTGGTTAGCAGATGACAAATATGCAGATTTTGATATCATACTGCAAGATGTTAAAAAAATTAACAGAAACAGTATAAAATCCGCAAGAGAAAACAAAGCCGCAAAAATGCAATCAGAGGCTTATCAGGCCGCAATGGCAGTTCATGATCCTAAGGATTATAAGAACAAACCCAAGCAGAAAGAATTTGCTGTAGACCCAAAAAGTATTCCTGTAGAGGATTTGGTATTCCGTGTTATGACCATGGAACATATCCCAGAAGAACCTGGCAGGAAGAAAAATCCCAAAACAGAAGCAGAATTCTTAGCAAAGGTAAATTTTCCTCCTTTTAAACATTATGCCTATGTGTCAGATGAAGTCAAAGAAGTTGCTAGAAGTCATTGGGAAGGTGGCTTGAGTAATGGTCAATTTAATTGTAAGCATGGTAAAATCACTAACAAGTTAGGCCATATGTTCTTAAAACTTGTGGAAAGATATAGTCACAGAGCTAACTGGAGAGGTTATACCTATATTGATGAAATGAGAGGCCAGGCATTAGTGCAATTAAGTTATATTGGATTACAATTTAATGAGATGAAATCAGATAATCCATTTGCATATTATACTGCCGCAGTTAATAATAGTTTTACAAGAATACTTAACCTGGAAAAAAGGAACCAGACTATCAGAGATGATATATTGATTGAGCAAGGTCATTTACCAAGTTATGGTAGACAAATACAGCATGAGAACGAAATGAAAATCATGCGTGAACAAGCAGATCAAACAGATATCAACACTTAATTAAATATGTCCCAACTGTTTAAAACAGCGGCATGTTTCACTGATATTCATTATGGATTAAAGCAAAACAGCCGTTTACATTTAGAAGATTGTCACAGATATGTGGATTGGTTTATTGCTGAAGCAAAAGCCAGAAATGCAGAAACTTGTATATTTCTTGGTGACTGGCATCATCACAGAGCAAGTGTCAATGTTGCTACAATGAATGCAACCATCAGAGATCTTAAAAAAATAAATGAAGCATTTGAAACTGTTTACTTTATAACAGGTAACCATGATTTATATTACAGAGAAAAACGTGATTTAAACAGTATTGAATATGCAAGAGACCTATCTAACTTTGTTATGGTAGATGAACATTTTGTACAAGATGATGTTGCTATTATACCTTGGCTAGTGGGAGATGAACACAAACAAGTAGCAAAGATGGATGTCAAATATATGTTTGGGCATTTTGAATTACCTTATTTTAAAATGAATGCAATGGTAGAGATGCCAGACCACGGCGGTATAAACGACAAAATGTTGAGTGGTCCTGAATATGTGTTTAGTGGTCATTTCCATAAACGTCAATATAAAAATAATATACATTATATAGGAAATGCTTTCCCACATAATTACGCAGATGTGGACGATGACCAACGTGGTGCAATGTTCCTAACATGGGGAGAAGAACCTCAATATGTAAACTGGACTGAGTGCCCTAAGTACAGAGTTTTTACACTAAAACAGTTATTGGACGATCACCAAAATTTATTAGACGAATATACTTATGCTAGAGTTAAATTGGACATCAGCATTAGTTATGAAGAAGCAAATTTTATTAGAGAAAAGTTTGCAGAACAATATAAAGTCCGTGAACTTCAATTATTACCTGTAAAGGAAGAAGAAGAATTTGAAGGCGGAGAAATAAGTTTTGAAAGTGTTGATCAAATAGTTATACAGCAATTAGAAACTATAGAAAGTAAAACAGTTGAAAAAGAAAAATTAATAAACATTTACAATAGCATAGAGATCGAATAGTGTTAAAAATTAAAAACGTATCAGCAAAGAATTTTATGAGTGTTGGCAACAACACACAGGCAGTCAATTTTGACAACTGTCAACTTACTCTTGTGCTAGGACATAACCTGGATATGGGAGGAGATGGTAGCAGGAATGGTACAGGTAAAACTACTATAATAAATGCTCTCAGTTATGCTCTTTATGGAGATGCCTTAACAAATATTCGCAAAGACAACCTAATAAACAAAACAAACGGTAAAGGCATGATTGTTACTGTGGAGTTTGAAATTAAAGGAAAACAATACAGAATAGAACGTGGCAGACGTCCTAATATACTTAAATTTTCTATAGATGGCCAAGATGCATTAGATAATGAACAACAAGGCGACAGCAGAGAAACACAGAAAGAAATAGAAAAAATTATTGGTTTTCCTCATAATATGTTTAAGCATCTGATTGCACTAAACACTTATACCGAGCCTTTCCTGAGCATGAAAAACAATGATCAAAGGGACATGATAGAGCAATTACTGGGTATAACTGAGTTATCACGTAAAGCAGAAGTGTTAAAAGAAAGACAAAAAAACACTAAAGAATCAATTAAAGAGGAAGAAATACGCATAAATGCTGTGGAAGAAAGCAATAAACGTATAGAAAAAAATATCAAAGAGATAGAAAGTCGCAGTAAGGCTTGGGAAGCCAATAAAAATACCAAAATACAAGAACTTGGCAATGCTATTGTAAAACTAGAAACTATTAATATTGATGATGAATTAGACAATCACAAAATAAAATCTACCCTCAAAGATCAACTTCAACTGAAATCCACCACAGAATCTGAATTAAGCAGAACATCGGTTTCACTAAAGAGAAGTATGGAAAAAATTGATGAACTTAAAAGCAATTTAGAAAGTGCCAAAGAGGGTGTTTGTCCTGCTTGTGGGCAAGATACAGCACATCTGGAAACACACGAAGATTATACAGAAGAATTAAAAGACAAAATAGACACTGAGCAAACATACTATGATGAACTGTATACCAGAGTGCAAGAACTGGAAGGTAAATTATCTGAGTTTGGTGAATTACCGCAAGAACCAGATACTGCTTATAGCAATCTGGCAGATGCTTTACAACACAAACACAATCTGGAATCCATGATGTCCCAACTGGAAGAAAAGGCTCAGGAAGATAATCCTTATATTGAACAAATTGAAGGTTTACAAACTACAGGTATTCAGGAAATCAGTTTTGAGACCATGAATGAGCTCACATATCTGCAAGAGCATCAGGACTTTTTATACAAATTGCTCACAAGCAAAGACAGTTTTATCAGAAAGAAAATTATTGATCAAAACATAGCCTATTTAAATCACAGACTAGCATATTATCTGGAAAAATTAGGCTTACCACATGATGTTAAATTTAGCAGTGATCTAAGTGTAGAGATTACAGAGTATGGCAGAGATTTAGACTTTGATAATTTGAGTAGAGGTGAACGTAACAGACTTATACTTGGTTTAAGTTGGGCATTCAGAGACATGTATGAAAGTTTAAACAGGCCCATGAACTTGCTCTGCATTGATGAACTTGTGGATTCCGGAATGGATACCATGGGTGTGGAAAATGCTTTGGCGATACTGAAAAAAATGCATCGTGAACAAGGTAAAAACATCATGCTGATATCACACAAAGAGGAATTAGTTGGTCGTGTAAACAACGTATTAACAGTTGTTAAAGAAGGAGGCTTTACGGCTTATAACACAGACACAGACTATGTCAACTGATGATTTTAATTCTTACCACTCCCAGAACAGGTAGTACCTGGTACTGTGAATATCTAGCAAAACAGCATTCGCTGGAAAATCTGGATGAGTATTTTGGCAAATATGAATATAATTTATTAGATCAAAATCAAAAGTTAGAATATCTGACAGACAATCCGGATGTAGTGTTTAAATGTTTTCCCTGGCACATTAAAAATATCCGTAATAATTTTATCAGAGCAGGATTTTTAGAACACAATTTATTTAAACTGGCTGATGAAATCCATATTTTGACCCGCAACGATTTTCACAGTCAAATTAAAAGTTTTTATATAGCACAGGAAACTGGTGTCTGGGATGGTTCACCACAAAAGCCGGAAACACTAACACTTGACCAGAATAAATTTGACTATTGGACATGGCATCTGAAAGATGGTTATATGCATTTGTCAGAATACTTTAAAAAGTTTGAGTGTAAATTAATAGATTTTTCTGAATTACCTTTTCATACCGATACTAACGAAAAGTATATAAGACCTATTAAATGGTCTAGCGAACCAATTATTCAAGATTTTAATATTACTGAATTGTTTAAAACTTAACAGACACTTCGTGTCTTTACAAACTACATTCAATCGTTTCGTTTCACTCAACTCTTTCATTTGTTTGTAATTTTTTTAAAAGCCGTTATCATGTAAGTTGGAGTCATAATTCACCTGTTACAGGTGAACAATGATGTCATCATGTGAAGTCTTCATCATCTCAATCTCGGGTGCTGTTAAGAAGCGGTGGGCCTTTACTCCTCATACACTACCGTCACTGGTGTCCCACGGAAACCTGTATAACCTAGATGAGTTTAGTTATACTGATTCTCAGGTTGCTTATTCTCAGAGCCTGAATCGTTTAATACTGTTTGTCGTGTTTGTATCTCATTTGCCGCTATACATCTCCAGTATCTCGCACCGGGTGTTGCCATTGCCGGATTGTCAAGGAGCCAGATTTAATTTGCCTCTGTTGGGGCCGGTGTATAGTCCTATGTAATGCCTGTGTTTGTGCCTTGATGTGAATTGTGTTCTAACTTTCGTCTTAACACACCTACTTAGTAGTCTTTTAAGGTCTCTTTAAGGATTTTAGAACCACCAACCCTTACGTTGATAATTCCATTATAATAATCATCTGTTTCAAGTACTCGCCTTTCGAATTGCTCTCTGGCTTCCAAGTAACTTGCAACTCCTCTTGTAGGACAAAAATATAATATTTCTCTACGGAAATTTTCTTCTCCTAATTCTATTACATCGTTGTTTAAATGATCGCTACTCCCCCAATAAGTACGCCAGTCGCTTTCTTTTGTGCCACGTCTTTTATTTTTTCTGCCTTTTAATGGAGGTTTGGTTGTTTTGAATTTTGCTAATTTTTTTCCAACATATTTCATGTCGTTTGTAAGGTTTGTAATTAAATATACAAACGCCTCACAATCATCTGGAAGTTCTGATATTTCTTTGTCTTTATAATACCAACTCATTACATATCTTCTGATACTGGTTTACCTGCTTTTGCTTTAAAATAATTATTGATAGTTTTTGCTACTAATTGCCTTTGAGGTAAACTCATAGTCCAAACGTCTGCAAAACTCAGACTACCTTGTGCATAGATAACCATTTCGGTTACTTCTTTGTTAATGGCATCTGAATCTTCATTGAGCTTCCTAAGGTATGCCACTACCTCCTCAGGCTCTGCACGAGCTAGGAAGCCGTGAAAAAATTTACTGTATTAAAGTTTACAATACTTTCAAATGTAAACTCTTCTCCTTCTGGTAATTTTTCACTACAGGGCTCACATGTCATTTGCATTGTTTTTTGCACACCTTTATTACCCATTTCTGTAATAAATTTTTCCAACTCTTTTCCAATACTTGCATCACAGTTTTCTAAAAATTCTTTTATGTGTGCATATTCAGTAACAACAATAGCCTCGCTTTCTTTGGTTGCTGGTATAATAATAGAACTTATGGAATCAACAAGTATATCAAAATTAAGATTTGCAAGTTCTATAAAATTACTATTAAAAGCTCTTAACTTTTCTACCTCATCTGAGATTTCTGCAATGCTCTGCAAACTTCTTTCACTTCTAAAATTTGCCACACCGGCTTTTACAGAAGTTTCATAACTAAAAGGTCTCATAGTAATTAAAAGACCATTTTCTGTGCTGAATTCATATTTACTGTCTATAGGTTCCATATTTGAAAGAACAACTTCAACACTGATAATAGCACTTGCTTGTTCTCCACACTGAGTACATGATGCATTAACATCTAACTCGTCTCCAAAAGTTGCACCTTGGATAGCAACTAAAAGTGCATCTACATCATTAGCAATTAATTTTCTGGGTTGCTTGACATTGGGTACACAACTTTGAATAACTTGTGCAACTGCTTCTCCATTTAACAATGCATCAGGATTTTTCATCATGATTTCATCTTTTGCAGTCATTGGATATATAGGTAGTTCATTGGTTGAAGGCATATCTATAATGCTTTCGTCATAAAATACTCCGTTTGAAGGTAAACTAGAATATATTTTTGGTGTCCTAAAGTGACCTACTAGAGGGTTATTTGTATTGGACATATTAAAACTCCTGTTAATTAAAATGATAAATATGTTATAAGTGATTTATCAGATAATATTTATCACCATAAAATACGCACTTAATGGAGAAACCGGTTGGCTGACAAAGATAAAAGAATAGAATTTGAACTTCCTGAGGACGGTAGTGGAAGAGGTTCAGTTTTTATACCACCTCTGGCAATGGATAGCACTCTGCAGGATCTATTAAAAAACAATCAGGCATTAAAAACAAACCTAGACAAATATCTTGTAGCAGTTGCTAAAAAAATGGACGATGGTGACTTATCTGATGCAGTTAAAGACTTAATATCAACTATTGAAGACAGCAAGGATACAACTGAGACCAAAACCAAAGAGGTAAATGAAGAATTAGAAACTTTTGGAGAGGCAACAAAAGGTGCAACAGAAAAACTGGGCCAATCCCAAGAAAACCTAGATGATTTAAACAAACGTATAGCACAAGAAAAAAATGCATTAGGCAGAATGACAGCTCAGTTTAGTAAAGACATGATCTTTACACTAAATGCATTTGACTTTGTGTTTAAATCGTTAGTGTCATTTGGTACTATTACTGGTGGCTATCTTGTAGCCAGTGTTGGTAACACAGGAGAGGCTCTAAAAAGTTTAACAGACGTAGGTCAGGCATTTGGTGATACAACTGGAAAAAGTAATCAAACAACTCTGCAAACTATTCAGGCATTTACCAGAATGGGTATAACAGTTGATCAGGCCACAACTACATTGTCAACTTTTAGTAGAACAGCATCAGTATTAGGACAAAAAGGTCTTACTGATTTAAACAAACAGTTTTTAGAATTAACAAATTACGGGCAAGATCTTGGTGTAACATTGGATGATGCTACTCAATTGTTCCAGGAAGATCTGGATTTTAGAGCCAGGACATTAACTCGTAACCAATTTAATGAAGCCAGAAATGCAGACCTGTCTTTTAGATCTATTCAAAATTTAAGGTTATTCTCTACAGCATTGGGTATTAGTACGGATGAACTAAGACAGAGTTCAAGAAATCTGCTTGAAGGCAATGCAGGTATTACTAGTTTGATCAGAAATTTTGGCGCCAGAGGATCAGAAGTTCAAGCGGCAATTGAAAATTTAGTTGGCGGCCTACAAGCGGCAGAAGTAGATGATAATTTTATACAGGGAATTTTAGAAGTAGCAACTGTAGGCGCCTCTGGTGCTAGTAATTTCTTAAATCAACTAGGCACCATAGACAGTGGATTAAGAGAAGAATTTGTTAATATTGCTATGAGGTTAAGAGACGGGGCATTTTCTCTAGATGAGGTTCCGTCTATATTAAACGATATATTAAGCGAGTTCAGTACATCTGATCCAGCCAAATTTTTAAGTTTATTAGCCAGTGATGTAGGTGGAGATTTACAAAACATGGCACAGGCTTATATTAATTCATCACAAAGTGCCATTAATGCTCAGCAAAACATACAACAACAAATGCAAACTTTGGGATTAGATACCAAGGACAGATATGATGATGTTCAAAAGGCATTAACTGGTGTTCAAAATATAATTAAAAAATTGTCAGCAACAGCAGGAACACTTCAGTTAGGTATCGTAACAGGACTTTCTAAATCATTTACTGACTTTTTTAAGAATCAGGGTCAAGTAAACAACCTTCTTGAAAGATTTGGTGGAGTTATACAAAAAATAGGAATGGATATTGGTAATACATTAGGTGAATTTCTAGAAAAACTCGGTGGCGGCAATTTTGAAGAAGGACTGACTAAAGTTATTGACAGCATTGCTACGTTTGGAAAAAACTTTAACACATATTTAGAAAATATACTAAACGGATTTTTAGACAAAGATAATCAATTACAAATTGGAAAGGGCATTATAAATTATGCGGCCGATACTATTGCCTTTGTGGGAGTCCAAGCTCTAAAAATTATAGGGATAGCACTGGCAAAAGGTTTAGGTATGTTGTTTTCGGAATCTACTGGTGTTTTAGCCATTTCCATAATAGGATTATTTGCCGCTAAGGCAGTAGTAAGTGCATTAATAACCAGTGCGTCAGGAATGATACTGTCTTTCTTTGGCCGAATGATCCCTACAGCGTCTATGGCCTTAAGTGCTGGAATGACCACCTGGTGGACAGGGTTTTCAACCTGGATGACTACGTCATGGGCCGGCCTTATGGCAAGGCTGGGCATGATGACTACTGGTGCAGGAGGAGTACCATTTGTGGGTCCTCCAAGTCCTGGAGCACCAAAAGGTGCCAGTAAATTTCTTAATCCTACAAATTTAGTTAGAGGCGGTGCAGTATTGTCAGGTGTTATGGTTGCCAAAGATGGTTATGATGTAGTTGCTGGTACAGACGGTGGAGCAACAGGCAGTAACATTGGCGGACTAGTTGGTGGAGGCCTCGGAGCATTAGGATTTTTCTTAGGACCATTAGGTGGTGCTATAGGTATGGCCGCAGGTAATGTGATTGGTAGTGCAATAGGTGGCATGTTTGATAAACCTAATAAATCCAAAGTTGACACTCCTTCAGCAGATGTAACTGCAATGGAGAATGAAGATGGCAGTATATCTTACGTTAGTGGTGGAACCATAAACAATTCCTCAAACAGAATAACTTACAAGGCATTAGATGCCATAACTGACAGAGCTGGTAGAAATGAAAATGGTGACTTTATTGTTGGTGACCAACCTTTAATTAACAGAATGTCAGACGAATCAAAAATCCTCACAGGTGTTTTAGGCGAACTAAAACATCACAGAACTATACTAAATGAAATGAAAGGTAAAATCATTAATTAGTATTCATATTATTTTTCATCATAATATTTTTACAACTTGACATTTTGGGATAAATAGTGTAATATAATACAACATTAGGACTATATATGAGTTGGAGAAAGTATTTTACATCAGTAGACAATAGCGGTCTACCATTAAACGTAACAGGCAATCGCAATAACGAAGGCGGCCCTGGTGCGGCTACTAGTAGATATGCCAGTTGGCTACCAGAAGTTTATGCTGGTTCTCCCAACAGACTAATGCGATATATTCAGTATGATCAAATGGATACTGACCTGGAAATTAATAGTGCATTAGATACTATTGCTGAATTTGGTACACAGGAAGATGAATATACAGGATTACCATTAGAGGTAAACTGGAATACAGATCCTTCAGATACTGAAAACAAAATTATTACCAAAACGCTCACTCAGTGGTGCAGACTTAATGAAATGCACAAAAGAGCATTCAGACTTTTCCGTAGTACACTAAAATACGGAGATCAATTTTTTATCAGAGATCCAGAAACATTTAAGTTGTTTTGGATAGATCCTGCAAACATTGAAAAAGTTATTGTAAATGAAAGTGATGGTAAGAAAATTACAACATACTTTATTAAAAACTTACAGCCTAATTTTGAAGAACTAACAGCAACAGACGTTGCACCATTACACAGCAGACCTTATGGATCAGGTGGTGGATTGACAAGTGGCTTTAGTACTGTTAATAGTAAATCAAACAATTACATGACAGGAGCCATGGACGGTGTGGATCAGGGAACACCTGTAGATGCAAAACATATTGTACACATCAGTTTAACAGAAGGCATGGATCATAGTTGGCCTTTTGGTGTTAGTGTTTTAGAACCAGTATTTAAAGTATTCAAACAAAAAGAATTATTAGAAGATTCAATTATTATATACAGGGTACACAGAGCACCTGAAAGACGTGTGTTCTTTATTGATGTAGGTAACATGCCTCCTCACAAAGCAAGACAGTATTTAGAGCAAGTAAAATACGAAGTACAGCAAAAACGTGTACCAAACAAAAAAGGCGACGGTTCTAGTGTTGCCGATAGTGCCTATAACCCAATGAGTATGTTGGAAGATTACTTCTTTGCCACAACAGCAGAAGGCAGAGGCAGTAAAGTTGATACATTACCAGGTGGTGAAAACTTAGGACAAATAGACGATTTAAGGTACTTTAATAATAAACTGTTAAGAGGTTTAAGAGTACCAAGTAGTTACTTGCCTACTGGACCAGAAGATGGAAGTAGTGTTTATAACGACGGTAAAGTGGGTATTGCATATATTCAGGAATACAGATTTGCTAGATATGTGGAAAGACTGCAAAAGCAAATACAGGAAGATATAGATAACGAGTTTAAAATGTTCCTCAAACACCGTGGTATTGAAATGGATAACGGTGATTTTTACGTTACACTAAACAAACCAATGAACTTCAGTAGTTACAGAGATTTACAATTAGATTCAGAAAGAGCTAACCTGTTTAATACATTGGCGGCTACACCATATCTAAGTAATCAGTTTAAACTTAGAAAATACTTAGGTCTTACAGAAGACGAAATCAAAGACAACGAATCCTTATGGCGTAAAGAAAATGGTTATGAGAAATTTGTTGATGACAGCAAATCACTGGATCTTAAAAATGTGGGTGTCAGAGCAGAGCCTGACATGAATGTAGATCCTAATGCTCCTTTAGATATGGATATAGCACCAGAAGATACACCGGAGATAAATACCGATGTAGCACCTGAGGGTGGTACTAATTTAGATGCTGGAGAGCCACTATAATGAAATTAGTAGAGTTTTACAATCCTGAGTTTGATGAGTTTCAGAAGCGAAATGCCTCTGATAATAGAACTCCTAAAATGACATTGGAAACTCTTAGCAAACTTAGAAAGGCTAGGGAAATAAAGAAAGCAGAAGAATTAGAACACGCAAAATTTCAGAAAGTTATGTATGCCGCACCAACACAGGACACTGGCGGTATGATGTAATAACTGTTTATTACACTATAAAAAAACAGTATAAATACATATTAGTCACAGAAAATAAGTCAAATCACTCAGAATCACACCTTTTCGCACAGAAAAACACTTGTTTTTATAAGTAAATAACAAGCCGTACTACGAGTATGAATATTCTAGTCGGTAATTTAATATTAAGGAGACCACAATGTCAGAATCAAGAAGTAAATTAGAAGAAATTCTTGAACTTCTCCTTGCTGAAGAAAACGAAAAAGCGGAAGAAATGCTTCATGAATATGTTGTTGCTAAAGCAAGAACAGAATATGAAAAAGTTCTAGACGAAGACGTTTCTGAAGAAGAAGAAATTGAAGAAGCAGAAGAATCAGAAGAAGAAGCAGTTGAAGAATCAGAGGAATCTGAAGAAGAGGCTGTTGAAGAGTCAGAAGTTGATGAGGTTATTGACCAAAGCAACGATCTAGAAGACGATATCCTAACAGATGAAGACGAAATCGAAGCCGATGAAACCGGAATGGAAGAAATGGGTGACGAGGAAGGCGAAGAAGGTGAAGAAGATCTAGAAGATAAAGTTGACCATTTAGAGGATGAGTTAGAAGACCTTAAAGCAGAATTTGAAAAACTATTAGCAGACGACGATGAAGGCGACGACATGGACGATGCTGAAGAAGTTGAAGACGAAATGGCAGACGAACTTGATCTTGAGTCAGTTGAATATGACCTAGATGAAGAAATTGCTGAAGAGTCAGACGAAGTTGTTGAAGAAGCAACAAAACTACAAGATAAAGTAGCAGACCCAAAAGGTGGTGAGTCAGATAATAATGAATCACCAATGACTAAAGCACCAGCAAAAACTAAAGTTGAAGGTGCGGGTGAACCTGTTAAGGCTAAAGACGGTAGCGACGGTAACAGTGGTGATAACTCACCTAAAGATACTGGCGGCAGTTCAAATCTTAACGTAGAACCTAAAAAGGTTTAATAAGGTTCAGGTAAGTTTTACAGGAGTTTTCGATGGCTAATAAACTATATGAATACATGAGTCCAGCACAATCAGGTCTGATTGTGGAGTCTAACGACGGAAAAGACCTATGTATGAAAGGTTTATTTATTCAGGGTGACGTTAAAAACCAGAATGGTAGAGTATATCCAAAAGATGAAATACAAAAAGCAGTCGAAAGTGTAAAACAAAGATTAGGTAAAGGTGAAACTGTGATGGGCGAATTAGACCATCCAGAAGAACTACAAATTAATCTAGACCGCGTAAGTCATATCATTACAGACATGTATTGTGAAGAAGCAAACGGTTTAGGGAAATTAAAAATCATAGATACACCAATGGGGAATATTGCAAGAGCATTATTAACGGCAGGAGCACAACTTGGTGTTAGTAGTAGAGGTTCAGGAAACGTTAATGAAAGTGGTAAAGTTTCCGACTTCGACATAGTAACAGTGGACATTGTGGCACAACCAAGTGCACCAGATGCCTACCCTAAAACAATCTATGAAAGTTTATTTAATATGCGAGGCGGAGCATCATTATTTGATACCGCCAAAGCAGTAACACACGATAAAAGAGCAGAAAAACACTTGATGAAGGCTATCACTGGCTTCATCGATGAACTTAAAATTAAGTAGGAGACTACGATGGCAGTGAATTTTACAGATCTACTTGAAAATGCAGAATTAACATCTGATGTTAAGGAAGCTCTTCAAGAAGCATGGGATTCCAGAATCTCAGAAGCAAGAGAGGAAATTACTGCGGAACTTAGAGAAGAGTTTGCACAAAGATACGATCATGACAAGGGTCAAATTGTTGAAGCAATGGACAAATTCATCTCAGAAAAAGTTTCAGCAGAAATAGCCGAAATTGCAGTTGAGAAAGGAGCTCTTGCAAACGATCGAGTTAAGTATCATAAAGCCATTAGTGAGCACGCCAAAGTTTTAGACAAATTTGTAACTCAAGCAGTTGCTAATGAAGTCAAAGAACTTAGAGCAGACAGATCCAGAGTTAGTGAGCATGTAACTAAATTAGATAATTTTGTTGCAGAACAACTTGCTGGTGAACTAGCAGAATTTCACGAAGACAAAAAAGGTCTTGTGGAACAGAAAGTCAAAATGGTACGTGAAGGCAAAAAACAACTTGCTGAAGCGAAAAAAGATTTCATTAAGAAAGCCGCTGATAAAGTGGAAAGTATCATCAATAAAACGATGGTTAATGAAGTTAAATCATTCCGTAATGACATCACTAGGGCTCGTGAGAACGATTTTGGTCGTAGAATTTTTGAAGCATTTGCGAATGAGTATGGCGTAAGTTATCTCAACGAAGCAAAAGAAATCAAGAAAGTACAAAAACAAATCGCTGAAATGGAAGCCAAACTTAACGAAGCACAGGAAACTATTGCTTCAAAAGAAGAAGCAGGGAAACTTGTAGAATCTAAGTTAAGAGTTGCAGAAGATCGATTCGAAAGAAAAGAGAAACTCAATGAATTAATGGCGCCACTAGGCAAAGAGAAGAAAGAAATTATGTCAGATTTACTTGAAAGTGTTAAAACTGAAAAACTGGAAGAGTCCTTTAACAAGTACTTGCCTTCAGTTTTAGATGGCGAAACACCAAGAGCAAAGAAGACATTGTCAGAATCAGTTACTAGTGAACATACTGGTAATAAGGCGACTGTAATAACAGAAGCCGATGACAAAAGTGCGAATGATATCGTAGAATTAGATATGATTCGTAAATTAGCCGGACTTTCAAAATAAAATAGGAGTTAGAAATGGCAGATTTATTTGAAAGCAACTGGTCCGCAACTAAGGAAGCCTTGCTTGAAGGACTTTCTGGAAACAGAAAATCCTCATTAGATGTGGTCCTCGAAAATACAAAGAGACATTTGTCAGAGGCCGCAACAGCAGGTTCCACAGGAGCAGGTTCAGTCGCAACTTTAAACAAAGTAATGTTACCGTTAATTAGAAGGGTTATGCCTTCTGTTATCGCTAACGAGCTTGTTGGTGTACAACCAATGAGTGGTCCAGTGGGCCAAATCCATACATTAAGAGTACGTTATGCGGAATCTGGTGGTGGAGCAACAGCAGGTGACGAGGCTTTAAGTCCTTTTAAACTTGCTAATACTTATGCTGGTTCTCCAGACGCTACAGCGGCGGCTGAGGGACAAGCAGGAAGAAAAATGTCAATCCAAATCTTAAAAGAAACTGTCGAAGCAAAGACAAGACGTTTAAGTGCTAGATGGACATTCGAAGCGGCTCAAGATGCAGAAGCAATGCACGGCGTAGACGTCGAAGCAGAAATTATGCAGGCTTTAGCACAAGAGATTGTAGTTGAAATCGACCAAGAAATTATCGGTTCACTAAGAACTCTTGCAGGTGCTGGAACAACTTTAGACTTTGGTTCATTAAGTGGACAAAGTGTATACGTTGGTGACAGACATGCGGCTTTGGCAATCGAGATTAACAGAAGTGCTAACAGAATCGCGGCTAGAACAAGACGTGGTGCTGGTAACTACATTGTTGTATCTCCAGAAGCATTGACAATCCTACAAAGTGCGTCAACTTCTACTTTCGCTAGAACAACTGAAGGTTCTTTTGAAGCACCAGTAAACACTAAGTTTGTTGGAACTTTAAACGGAACAATCAGAGTATTTGCTGATAACTATGCGGCTGACGGAACTAAAGTTCTTGTTGGTTACAAAGGATCAAGCGAAACTGATGCTCCAGCATTCTACTGTCCTTACATTCCATTAATGAGCACAGGCCCAGTAATGGATCCAAGCACATTTGAACCAGTAGTAAGTTTCATGACTAGATATGGTTATAAAGAACTTACAAATACTGCTTCATCTCTTGGTAATGCGGCAGACTACGTTGATGCTATTACTTTAGCAAACGTGGCATTCCAGTAAACCGAAACGTTTCAGGAAGAATTAAGAGGCTCTTAGGAGCCTCTTTTTTTGACTTGAATTTCAAATTTATAAAATCAGATAAATAGTTCTATAATATAGGATTTTCTAAATGGCAATAAAAAAGACATACATTAATGCAGATGAAGAATTAGTCATTCAGGGTAGACTTACCATTGAAGGTAATGTTACCCAAGTAGAGACTACTCAAAATGTAAACAATGTCCAATCAGATGAATTGGTAATAAATTCAGATGGTGAAAACACCACAGCAAAAATAACTTTAAACAGTAATACAAATGTATCAAATTTAAGTTACACTGATGGTGGTAATATTGTTGCTGAACCAGGATTACAAGGTAATTTATTTGTAGCAAACGGCCAATCTATAATTATAGATGGTGGCGGTAGTATAGGTGGTACAGGGTTTACAGGAAATCTAACAGGTACAGCCAGTAATGCCAATGCATTAACAAGTGCAATAACATTAAATTTAAGTGGTGATGCAACAGGTACAACAACTTTTATAAATGCTGGTGACAATTCAACAATCGCTACAACTTTAGCAAATACAACAGTTACTCCAGGTAGTTATGGTAATGCAAATACAGTAGGTCAATTTACAGTAGATTCTAAAGGTAGAATTACAAGTGCAAGTGATGTTGCTATAAATCATGATGTATTACAAAATTTTGTTGCAAACGAACACATAGATCATACTGCTGTAAGTATATTACAAGGTTCAGGATTAAGCGGATCTAATGGTGATATTACAGCAAATAGAACTATTACAGTAGGCCAGGGAGATGGTATTACTGTAAACTCTAGTAATATACAAGTAAATGTTGCTTACATAAGAAATCAATTTAGTGCAACAGACACTGGTGGCGACGGAAGTTTTGCATACAATAGTTCAAGTGGTGTATTTACTTACACAGGTCCAAGTGCTAGTGAAGTAAGAGCACATTTTAGTGGTGGTTATGGTATCACATTAAGCAGTGGAGATATATCCTTAACAAATTCAGAAGTACAAGCACAGGCAAATATTGCTATTGGAAATAACTCAAATATAGTATTAACAGATAATACTCAAAGTATAAGTGGTTCTAAAACATTTACAAGTGATGTAGAAATTCAAGGTAACTTGAATGTAACAGCAAATATAAACTCTGCTACACAGGTAGATTTATTTGTTGAAGACACTAATATTACACTAAGATCAGGTGCTGTAAGCGACGGTGATGCACATATCAACGTTGTACGTTCAAGTGGTACAAGATATTTGAAATGGAACGATACAGCAGATAGATGGCAATTTAATAATTCAGGCACAGATGCAAATATATTATTATTTTCAGATTTTAGTGCAACATCTCCAATTACATTTTCAAGTGGTGTTATAGCAATAAACAATCCAATTACGGAAGATTTTGTTTTTGCAGGAAACTTGGAAGTACAAGGCAGTTTAATTGTAGGCCCAGATGCCATTGAAGATGTACATGAAAGTTTCAATATCAATACCAACGGTGCATTAACATATACACATAATGCATCAGGAGCCTATTATGCGGTAGCAAAAGGTGACGGTATTGTATTAACTGCTAACACAGTGGCAGTTGGTGCAGGTGACGGTATTACAGTTAATACCAATGATGTACAAGTTGACAGCACAGTTATAAGAACAACAGGTGACCAAAGTTTAGCAGGTGAAAAAACATTTACAGGCAACTTATTAATACCTACAACTGATGTTACAGTTGAAAATGCAATCTTTACAGATAGCAATGAAGCCTGGGTATATGTAAATGGCAGTAAAAAACAAATCACACCAACCAGCAGTATTGGTTCTGCAGAAGAGGCCAACAGTAGTTTATCATATACTAATTTAGGAACAACTGGAACCAGCACATATGAACTATATGCTGGACAAAGAACAGTTGTAGCAGATACATTCCATGCTATAAAAGGTTTAGAAGCAGGTAGCAATGTATTAATAACAGATAGTGCAACAGCATTAACAATAGATGCCAACGTACCAGAAATTCACACATCATTTGTTGCAAATCAGAGTGGTGACGGTACTTTAACATATGATAATGCAGGAACATTTACATATACAGGCCCTAATAATACAAATTACAGATCAGCAATAAGTGGTTCTGGATTGATTGGATATGATAGTGGCACAGGTGTTATTAGTACAACAGCAGATAATTATTCTAACTGGCAGTTTACAACAGATAGTGCTGGTAATCAGTCTATAACAAGTGGTGGTTTATTAACATTCACAGCAGGTTCAGGTATAGATATTACACACAGTGGTAGCACAATTACTATTGCAACAGACAGTGACGCAGACATTTCAGCCGTTACAGCCGGAGATGGTTTAACAGGCGGTGGTGTAAGTGGAGCAGTTACTCTAAATGTTGCTGGTGGTTATGGTGTTACTGTTAATGCTAATGACATAGAAGTTGCTAATAGTGATATTAGAGGATTATTTAGTGCTAGTGGTGATTTAAGTTACGATAGTTCAACTGGTACATTTAGTTTCACTAATGATGCAGGTGATATCGAAAGTGTTGGTGCTGGAAATGGTCTTACAGGTGGCGGCACTTCAGGTGCAGTTACATTAAACGTTGTAGGCGGATATGGAATCACAGCAAATGCTGATGATATAGAAGTAAGTAATGCAGATATCAGAGCATTGTTTAGTGCTAGTGGTGATTTAAGTTATAATTCAGGTACTGGCGCATTTAGTTACACTATGCCATCATTAACAGTTAGTGATTTTTCTGGAGCGGCTATACAGACTGGCTCAGAATCGTTTAGTGATTCAGATACTGTATTAATGACAGCCGCGGCTGTACAAGATAAAATTTTAAGTTATGGATATACCACTAACGTTGGTGACATAACAGGTGTTACTGCTGGTAACGGTTTAACAGATGGTGGCACATCAGGAACAGTTACACTAAATGTTGGTGCAGGTTCTTATATTACTGTAGCCGCAGATACAGTTGCCGTAGACGCCACTACAGCCGCAACTGCAAATAAAGTTGTAGCCAGAGACGGTGCTGGTAATGTTGCCGCAAATTATTTTGTAGGTACTGCAACACAGGCTCAATATGCTGACTTGGCTGAAAAGTATTCAGCAGATGCTGACTATGAACCAGGAACTGTTTTGGTAATTGGTGGAGATAAAGAAGTTACTGTAACAGACGAACCTGGAAGTTTTGCTGTTATAGGTGTTGTGAGTACAGATCCAGCATACTTAATGAATTCAGAGGCAGATGGTGTAGCAATAGCACTTAGAGGTAGAATACCATGTAAAGTTGCAGGTACATGTAAAAAAGGTGATGTGTTAATAACAAGTGATACACCAGGACATGCCATGGTAGCAGGTGATCATAAATCATTAAGTCCACTACAAATTATTGGTAGAGCATTAGAAAACAAAACTTCAGCCGCACCAGGTGTTGTTGAAATCATAGTTTAAAAATAATAAATAAAATAATGAAGATAGTTAAAGGACAAACTCCTCGCGACATCGTATTACACGATGGAGACTACCTTGCAGACCTAGATCCTACAGACGTTGTAGAAATATTTCAAACTCCTCTCACAGGTGCCTATAATTGGGATTACACAGTTCAGGACAATCGTGTTAAGAAACTTTACGAATTAGGCAAACAATTAAACTGGAATGTAGAAGTAGATGTTGATTGGTCGCCTGAGTTTAATGAAATAACAGACGAAGAATTTGAATTTGAAAATAATCAGTGGAGAGAACATCCTGAGTATGCTAAATGGGACAATGACAAACGCAAAGAGTTTATCAAAGATTTAAATGCTTGGAGTATCAGTCAATTCTTACATGGCGAACAAGGTGCATTATTAGTAGCAAGTCAGTTGGCCAGTTGTGCTCCTACATTTAATGCTAAACTGTATGCGGCTTCACAAACATTTGATGAAGCAAGACATGTAGAAGCATTCAACAAATATTTACAAACTAGAATACAAAAAACTTGGCCTATAGGCAGAGCCTTAAAAGGATTGCTGGATAAAATACTTACTGATCCACGTTGGGATTTAAAGTTTATAGGTATGCAAATTGTTATAGAAGGATTAGCACTTGCGGCCTTCCAAGCAAGTAAAGATGCCAGTAGCGATCCTGTATACAAAGAAATGGTAGGATACATTATCAGAGACGAAGCAAGGCACGTTACGTTTGGTGTAAACTATTTAGAAGAGTATGTAAAAACACTTACAGAGGAAGAACGTAACGACAGAGCACAATTTGCCTTAGAGGCCTGTACTGTTAGCAGAAACAGATTGAGAGCATATGATGTTTGGGAAAAATATGGTATGGACTTAGAGTTTACAGAAGAGTACAATAAATCAAATGTGTTTCAAACACAATTCCAAGATGTATTATTCAGCAGAATAATGCCCAACCTTAAAAGAATAGGACTACTAACTGACAAACTTATACCTGAATATGAAAAGTTAGGTGTAATGGGATATGCAGATGGCGACTCAGATTATGAAACCAGTTGGGAAGAACTATCTAAACCACTTAAAACTAGTTAAAAAGATAAATACTTATTGACGGGAAGACTGTGTCGTCTTTAGACACAGACATAAGTTCGTAAGGCATGGTGTCCTTATTACAACTTATGAACTGAACGAGAAAAAATATGGCAATTTTTGGAAATTTTAAAGGTACAACGCAATCTGAGTTTAAGATCGGTAAGAGTACGGGTAATAAATTAAGTACCGGTACAGAACCGTCAAGCGACCAATCTGCGGGTGATCTCTTTCTAGATAGTTCTAATTCAACTGTTAAAGTCTATACTGGTAGTGCTTGGCAAAATATCGGTAGTACCCTTCCAGAATTAAATGTCGATAGTGGAACACTATTTGTGGATTCTTCTAATGACACAGTCTCCGTCGGTTCAACATCTAGTAATGAAAAATTATTTGTAAATGGTAATTTAAGACTAGGAACCAACCCAAGTTTACAATTTGCTGGTGCATATTTAGATGTACAGCACTCTAATGGATCAGCCACACAATTAAGACTGAGAGATAACAGCAGTGGCAGTGATCCTATATTTAAAATATATAATGCAAACAATACTTCAGAAGTATTTAAAGTACAAGGTTCTACTATTAGACTTAATGATGCATACAATATGCCCACAGCAGATGGTACTGCTGGACAGTTTTTACAAACTGATGGAAGTGGTGGCGTAACATTCTCAAGTGAATTTACAGATTTAAGCATCACAGGAACAGCAACATACAATACTGTTGAGTTCCAAAATTCAAACATAATGAAGTTTAACCAGAGATACACTGGTGCTTCAACTGGTAGTTACTTTAGTAACGGTGAATATCAAAAAGTAGTAACAATTATTCCAGACGCCGCCAGCCAAAACTATCAAGTGGTTGGTCGTATGACGGCTCAAAATGCTGGTGAAACTCACACAGTTTATTTTAATGCCGCATTGAGAAGTAACACGTTACCAGATCTCAACTGGACTATAACCTATGATGAAGAATACAATGGTGCTAGATATATAGATCCTCAACTGTGGACCAAAGAAACAACCACAGCAGGATTTATTTTTGCATTCAAAACATTAGGCACAATTTATGGGTCTGTTACAATTGATATGGAAGTTATTCCAAGAGCCAGTTCACAAAAAGACAATGTAACTGTGAACACAGTTGTAAACAGTGAGCAATCCAGTGTTGATACAGGATATACTGCTAATGACATGGTATTGGTTACAAGAAAACAAGGAACCACATTAAGTGTAAAAGATGTAAGCATAACAGGTAATATTGTTCCCACAGCAAATGTCACATACGATTTAGGAACAGATTCAAACAGGTTTAAGGATTTATACCTAAGTGGTAATACCATAAATTTAGGCACAACAGCAATTAGTGTGACATCAGATAATGAAATAGATTTCTCAGATAGTGCAAACACCAGTGTAAAAAGAAAACTGGTTGTAGATGAGATTGAATTAGGAACAGGTAACGACAAAGTTGTTTTGAGAAAAGGTTCAGACGGTAAACTTAAATCTGTTAGTAAAAACAGAAGCACAAAAGCAGAAACTTCTAACAAAGTTGATTTAGATGACAATGATACAGACGATTTATCAGAAGGTTCAACTAATCTTTACTACACTGATGCTAGAGTTAATACTGTATTAGCAACAAAAGATTCAGACGATACAAAAGAAGGTTCAACCAATTTATATTATACAGATGCCAGAGCAAATAGTGCCATAGATGCAAAACTCACTGGAGATTTAACATTTGGAAATGCCACAGTAAGTGGTACAACTTCTAGTGGTGTTGTTGAGGGAGTGGTTTTCCAACCCATTACAGATTATGGACTTATTACGGCTAACGCCACAATTACTATTGACTATGGTGCAGTAAATGAAGCAGGAACAGTTCCTGCTATTGGAGATTTTGAATATCTAAATGATATTTATGGGCCTACTGGTGATAGTTTTACAGTAGCCACAGTACCAAGTGCTACTCAGCCTGGACAAATGATTTATATAACAGACGAAACTGGTGGAGCCACAATGGCATTCAGTGATGGTAGTAATTGGAGAAGAATTCAAGACCGAGCAATTATTAGCACAGGTGGTTAAAAATGCCAAGAGCAAAAAAGACACAGACAACAAAAAAGAAAGAACCCACATTAAAGCAACAGATTAAACAAGAGGTTCAAAAACAACTGGAAGAAGCTCTACTAAACATAGAAATAGAAGCACCAGAATCAGAAGTAGATTTAGGTAGCATAAAAAAAGAATTAAATGATAATTTACAGAAAGTTATCAAAGAATTAAAAAGTAAAGTTGG